>Ga0302188_10002693_pt1 | contig 12769 bp, 16 predicted proteins | sample II_Bog_E2_1_FD_198783 | JGI IMG/M metagenome (GOLD analysis project Ga0302188, IMG submission 198783) | Peat permafrost microbial communities from Stordalen Mire near Abisko, Sweden - II_Bog_E2_1 | ecosystem: Environmental > Terrestrial > Soil > Wetlands > Peat | place: Sweden: Abisko... | reverse complement strand
TCTTTGGGGCAGTGGTCTTAGTAATCTTCAGCCCCTTGTCTGTTCCGGTGTCTCTGACGAGAACGCCACTTCTACAACCTTCACGATAGACGGTAATACCCTTACAACCGCTTTCCCAAGCCTCAAGGTAGATTTTGGCAACATTTTCTTCGGTTACATTTTCAGGAAGATTGAGTGTACTGCTAATGGCGTGGTCAATGTGTTTCTGTGCGGCGGCTTGGAGTTTGACGCGCTGCTTCCAATCAATATCAGGGGCGCAACAACCATACCAAGGAGATTTCTTCCAGTCGGTTTCTCCAGTTACTTCCATCCAGATTTTGAGTTTGGGATGACTAATAATAAACTTCTGCCACTTATCTCCACTGCCATCAGTAAAGTCAACACGAGTTTGAGTGTCGTTAGGATTGATTTTCTTTTTGCGTTCGTATGGCTTAATGTCAAATAAAGGTTCAATACCAGACGTGGTTTGAGTCATCATGCTAACCGTTCCAGTAGGAGCAATAGTAAGATTCGCAATGTTGCGACGACCATATTTAGCGATACGATTATAGAGCGGTTCGTCCTCTTTCTTGATTTGGAGTAAAAATGGAGAACTCTTTTCTATCTCCCAGTTCCAGATTGGAAACGCGCCAATTTCTTGAGCCATTTCGCATGATGAATCAAACGATGCGAGTTTCTGAGTTTTGTGAATCTTTTCGACAAACTCAATACTTTCGTCGGAAGCGTATTTCAAACCAATGGCCGCGATAGCGTCACCTTCGGCAGTAATACCGAGGCCAGTCCTCCTACCTTGGAGGCACTTATCCTTAATCTTTTGCCATAGGGTAAGTTCTTCATGCTTGATTTCTTCATCTTCGGGGTCAGAGATAATTTTAGCAATAATGCCATCAATTTTTTCAAGCTCAAGGTCAATCAAGTCATCCATTAACCTTTGGGCGGTCTTACTGTGCTGATAGAACTTTTTGAAGTCGAAATATGCGTCTTTAGCGAATGGATTAACAACATAAGAGTAAAGATTCTGAACCAATAATCTGCAAGAGTCTAACACGCACAGAGGCAGTTCTGAACACGGATTAGTTGACTCAGTAGAGAAACCCAATAGCTTGTAACAATCAACAGCATTAAACGAAGTAATTAAATCCCAAAACAGCAATCCCGGTTCTGCCGTCTGCCAAGCACAATGAATGATTTTCTGCCACACCTTACGGGCATCAACCATCTTGGAATACATGGGTTTGATTCCCTTTTCCTTGTAGTCGAGGGGAAAACGTTGTTCATACTTAGTTCTATTTTTGACGGCAGATAAGAACTCGTCAGTCAACTGAATAGAGATATTTGCACCAGTAACTTTCTTTCTGTTTAGTTTCATTGAGCAAAAGTCGGTGTCATTTTCGTTATAGAAACGAGAGTCGGTATGAATATCGCGCTCATGTTTTTCCGGGTCGCCCTTGAGAATAATATTGACTGGTTTTTCCCATTGGGTTTCATCAATCTTGACGCTATCAGGATGATGAATGGAGAGAGTCAACATCAAAGCCCCGCGACGACCAGACTGGCCGATTTCGCGGATGGTATTTGAATACCTTTCAGCAAAAGATGGAACGCCAGTTGAGGAACGAGAAGAATTTTTTGTTGGCGCACCGGACGGACGAAGTTTATTGAGTGAGCCGCCAGTACCACCCCTACGCTTCGCAATCTGCGCGAGTTGCTGGTCAATCTTCAAGATACCGCCAATGGAGTCCTTAGGAGTTTCGACGACATAGCAGTTTGAAAGAGATACAGTTTGATACTTGTTACCAATCCCAAACATGGGGGAACCCTGTGGGATAATATATTGAAATTTATTTAGATAAAAGAAAATATCATCTTCTACAAGAGGGTTCTTGAACTTATTTTTTTCGATTCTAGCAAACTCTCTCGCAATACGATAGTGCATTGCTTCTGGCGAATCCTCAATGAGTTCGCCATTTTCGTCTTTTAGAGCATATTTGTCAAGAAAGACTTTTGCTGCTAATTCATCTCCGCTAAAGTAAGAAATTGTTTTTTGTAGGGCGTCTTCGTAAGAAAATTTTGTTTTGTTCATAAGTCTTTTTTCAGCTTAACATGGTTTTAGAAACCAATCAAGCTTTTTCGTAAGATTAATTACAGTAACTTATTCAGGGAAAGAAATAAAGTTTCCAATAATCAACTTTCGTGTGTTTAGATTTTTTTGAAGTGTAGGGAGAAGGTCGGTAGATTTGTTTTTAAGCCAGAAGTTTCTAAAATAATCTTCTGCGGCTATTTTTCTTTTGTTTTTGTCGCAGTTGCAACCAGTTGTTGTTAGATTTCTTGCTTCAATTAGAGTATTTAATGGTTTTTGTTGTGCCTCAGAAAAAAGAGAAATATTATTCTCGTACCAATGGGCGAATTCATATAATGAAGCAAAATGAACCAACTCAAGTCTGATGGGATTAGGAATTGATGTTGGAGCAAACTCAGCTTCAATTACTTGCGGTTGTGGGTTCAACTTATCAAGAAGTTTTTGACGCAAAACCTCTGGCGGTATAATCGGAGAATTATCTTCTACCTTCTGTGGTTGCTCGATGACAGGTTTAAATGGTATGGGGGTTATATTTGGTATTCCATTACCTTCTGTTCTAAATCGTTGAGACAAAACATTATTCATATAATTTCCTTAATATAAAATTAAATAAAGCGATAAGAAAAAGACTTCCAATTGTCGTTATCCCGAAAAAAGCCCACCCATGAAGCCAATGAGGGAAAATTAAAAATCCGATAATGTTGAGCCATACACACAAACACTCTTGACACGTCAAGAGATAAACGAGGAAATTTCCATAATAAGTTGATAAGAAATTTTTATATTTAAGGTCTGGAAACATGTCTTGTTTTTCTTTAAATTCCTTGTATTTAACGACTTTTAATCCAAAAAACTCTGCATATTTCACTGGGGCATCCGTCTCAAGCAAGACGTATAAAATTAACGCAATCCACGAAATGAATAAAATATTTGTCATTATTTCTCTATTATAGCAGATTTCTGTTGACATTCATGTAAATATCTGATATTACTAGTAATAGTCTTTGAAATTACGGTGTTTGTATTAATAAGAAATTTTAAAATTCCTTTTTGAACCGTAGGTTCACTGCGATAGCAGAAAATCGTTAAACCAATAAGATGCGTTTACTTCAGGTGGATTTAATCCGGGGTTGGAGTCTTTTTAATAAAAATATTTATTAAATACTTAATTTGAACACTTAATCATTAAGGTTATCTAATCTTGGTGCAGACCAAAACAAAACCTATTTCAGAACAGAGCGATATTGAATTAATTAGAGCAGTAAAAAAGGAGGCGTCGAGTGAAGCTTTCGAGGAAATCTGTCGCCGTACAGACCAATTATTCTATAAGATTTGTCATAAATATTCATATTCTCTAGCAACTTGCGGACTAAACTTTCAGGATATTTTAAATGAAAGAGATGCTGTTCTTTTGCAGTGTATTAGGAGTTTCAAGCCTAGTAAAAAAACAAAACTCTCTTCGCATATTGGGAATTATACAAGATATCTTTGTTTAAACTCTATGAACGCTAAGAGGATAATAACAGTTTCGCCGGACGAAGAAGTTACTAAGAATATTGAGAATCAACAGATTTGCCACGACTATTTTCAAAATTACTCCAGTAACGAGGAAAATAAAAACCAAATATTTAATTTGGTTAATAAAATATCTGACCCACGTATTAAGAAAATCTTTAAGTACCGTTATTCCAAACGCAAAAAAATGATATGGAGTGATATCGCTAAAAGGATGCATACAAGCCCCCAAACTGTAATGAGTTGGCATCGAAAAGGGTTATCCTTATTAAAAGAGCAGGTTAATTCTGAAAAATAAAGTCTTGACAAAATAAGAAACATCATCTATGATATAGAAAGTTAAATAACAAAAAAAAACAAACTAATATGAGCGAAACCACCACTAAACCAAAATATAACAACGAAGATGAAATCGGAGTTTTATGGACTAAGCAAGGTCAGTCCCAAAAATACCTTTCTGGCGTACTGAAATTAAAAAACTTCGGAATTGACAAGGAAATTAATATTGTAGTTTTCGTTAATAAAAACAAACAACAAGATAACCATCCAGATTATAGGATTTTGGTTTCCAAACCAAAGGATGCTCCTGCCGCTTCCGCACCTAAAACCGCCGCGAAACCAGTAGCAAAATCTAAACCCGCTCCTGCTCCCGAGCCAGAAGAAGCCGCCTCCGCCGAATCACCCGAAGACCCGTTTCTCTAAAATTTAGTTAGCTCAATAAAAATACCAAATAGGGGGCTTGAAATACAGCCTCCTAATTTAAATTTAAAAATATGAAAATACTAACCGAAGGTTATAAATACGAATTGGAAAATCACGAACATCCAATTAATGTTCCAAACCAAACTTTACAATTCATAGAGAAACAACCCGCTCCAGAAATGTTCCCTAGCGGTTCTCTTATAACAGTTAATGAAGGTACTACAAATGAAGATATTCTTGCTGTTTTAATTGACCGTATGAATTATTTGCAGAATAAATTCTCGTGTCGCGAAAATGCTATTGTTTTAACTCACCTTGAAACGGCTTTGCTTTGGTTAGGAAAGCGTACTGCCGACCGAAAAGCCTGAAAGGTAGAAGGAATGAATTTAAAATAATTTATGCAAAAAATAGCATTTGAACTACCGTTAAATTCCGTTTCATTTGGAGATGTAAGTATCTTAATTTTAAGGACAATCTTTGAACAAGAAAGGATTAATGGCCAGAAATATGATATTTCTCTGTTTCCTATTGGTCATGTAGATTTTAGTGCTCAAACTCAAAACTTAGAATTCCAAAAATGGATTAATTCTAAAATCCAAAATGGACTTGAAAACCATTCTAAGGATACTAATATTTTCAAATTGTGGCATTTATCCAATGGAATTCAATCTTACTCAAAAAACCAGACTCTACTTTCATTCTATGAATTAGACGAGCCAACAAAGATTGAACTTAATGCCGCCAAAAATAACAAAACCCTCTTTTCGTCCAAATATACCTGCGAAATTTTCCGACAATTTGGGGTGGAAACGGGTCATATAAATTTAGCGTTTGACTCTTACAATTTTAATCAAAAACTTAAAAAGATTCACTCTGACGGGAGAATCGTTTTTAATGTTTTGGGAAAATTCGAAAAGAGAAAAGGTCATGAAAAGGTTATTAAGGCTTGGATTCGTAAATACGGAAATAATCCAAAATATGCACTCCAATGTGCTATCTTCAACCCATTTCTAGGGCGTACATCAGAAGAAATTAATAATAATAACCAACAAATAGCCTCCAGATTGGTTGATGGTAAAAAACCCTACAATGTATCTTTTTATCCTAAAATGCAAGAAACTAGCGTCTATAATGAGTTTCTAAATTCCTCTGATATAGTTTTAGGACTCTCAGGTGGTGAGGGGTGGGGTCTTGGTGAGTTTCAAAGCGTTGCATTAGGCAAACACGCCGTTTTATTAAAGGCTCACTCTTATAAAGACTGGGCAACTGACGAAATGGTAACTTGGGTAAATCCGAGTGGTAAAATACCCGCTTACGATGGATTATTCTTTCAAAAGGGTCAGTCTATTAATCAAGGTAATATCTTTAACTTTAATGAGGAAGAGTTTTTGGCGGCATGTGATACTGCCGTTCGTAAAGTCGAAAATAATAGAGTCAACCAATCTGGTTTGACGCTTCAAACTACTTATACTAAAGAAAAATTAGTGGATAATATAATTTCTCACTTAACTTAGAATGCTCCCAGAAATAACAACCCGCTCTTTTTCCAACGATTCTCAAATCTTTGACGAGGTTTTTTTTGCTAATAAGTATAAAATCAAAGGAAACAAAGACCCAAATTCACCTCAAAAGGTGTTTTTAGACATCGGTGCTCACGCAGGATTTTTCTCTTTTTTAGCTTTAAACCTCAACGTTCGTGTGTATGCCTTTGAACCTTTTGTTGATAACTTTAACCTTCTTTTAAAGAATTGCTATAATCATAATTTCGCGGCAAACTTCACCCCCTATAACGTCGGCGTATATACCGAAAAACTACTTGGAAAGTTTAGTTCCCCCGAACTTATTGGTAATGCTTATCTGGATTTCGCATATATCGGTTTATCGACTAATAGCCATAATAAAAGAGAATATCCATGTAACTGTGAAAGACTAGACGAAATACTAGCCACTTTTTGCTTCGGTGATAAAATCGACGTGCTGAAAATTTCAATAGGATATTCTGAAAGAGAGATTTTAACAGGCTCACTACTTCTAAGAGACCAAGTTAACTCAATTTGCGGTGAGATAACCGCTAATGATGTTCAGCTTTCTGAATTCAAAAAATCAATTGGAATTGCCGGTTTTGCGAGTTTTTTCTCTGAACCAGTGAAAAACGAACGTGTTGTATTTTGGGCATCTAAAACGAATTTGTCAGATAACTTTATAATATAATATGAACAAGATATTACTTTTATTATTAAGAAAATGGTGGAATCCTATTTCTATCAAAAGAATTGAAAGAACGAGTTGTTTTACAATACCAGTTTCTGATAAAAACATTATTAAAGACGCACAACAAAAAGTTTATTATATTAGAGATTTTGAAGACTTTATGAAGACTTTAAAAATTTGTATTTCTTTCCAGAATTAGCTTTAAAATTAATATTGGCTAATAAAAAAGAATTAGATATAGATATTAAAAATATAAAATCTTATAAAGTAGAATCCTTTGAAGATGTTATTAAAGGAAGAAATTAAAAATTTATGAACATTAAAATAACTGCCGAAACCACGGGCGATGAAATCTCCCAAACTATCGTAAATCAATTGGCTGCTAACCAACCTCCAATAACAGCCTCCGCTACTGATATTAAAGCTTTTGTCCTTAATAAGGATAATAAGTGGATTGAAGTAGATTATAATAAAGTTAAATTTGTATATAATAAGTAAATGCCCATTTATCTTTTCATAGATAACCGCACTGGAAAAGTTAGTGAAATTGTCCAAAAAATGGACGACAAACATGAAGCTTTTGCCGAAGACGGTTATAAATTAGATAGAATTTTTACGAAGCCGAGAGCGTCCGTGGATACTCAGGTAGACCCCAATTCTTCAAAAGACTTCATACGTAGAACCGCCAAAAATGGAATGACAATAGGCGAAATGATGGATTTATCGGCGGAATTAAGTGAAAAACGTTCAGGAACTTCCGGTCAAGACGAAATTAGACACAAAGCCGAAACTTCGTACTCGAAACGCTGCGGCGGTAAAAAGCATCCACACGCCAAGAAGCAAAAGACTTTTTTTGCTTGAAATAGTTTGAATTTTAGTCATAAATAAGCATCTAACTTTAAATGACTAAACCACGCGTCTCTATAATTACATCTTTATATAAAAGTGAATCTTTTATCGAGCACTTTCTTAATGATGTTGCGCGTCAGTCAATCTTTCCTGAGTGCGAAATTTTGCTTCTAAATGCTCAATCGCCGGAAAATGAGGAAAAATATATTTTAGATTTTCAAAAAGTTTTCCCAAATAACGTTGTTTATAAAAAACTAGACAAAAGGTATTCTGTAAATGAAACTTGTAATATGGGTATAGATTTGGCATCGTCTGATATTTTGACTATTTGGAATGTTGACGATAGAAGAGTTTTTAATTCTCTTGAATTTCAGGTTGATGAATTCGAAAAAGACCCTGCTCTTGATGTTTGTTATGGTCCGACCCTAACCACCAATATACCCAACGAATTAGTTGAAAATTGTACTTCTAATACTGGTTTTGGATGTTTTGATGCCACCTTAACTTCAATGCTGGAAAATAACTCCCCGCATTGTTTGCCAATGTGGAGAAAAGACCTTAATAAGCGTTTTGGTTATTTCAACACATCGTATACTATTGCGGCTGACTACGAAATGTGGTTAAGGGCTTTAGTTGGTGGTGCCAAATTTAAAATGATAAAAAGACTTGTGGGTTCATATTATAGAAACCCAACGGGATTATCTTCTGACCCACAGCACCTTGAAAGAGCTTGGAAAGAGATAACTGAGATTAGAAATATATACAAAAGTCCTATAGTACATCAAACTGATTTAAGAAACGAATTAGTATGAACAAAAAAGAGTTAATGTCGTGTATTTTGACTACCGCCTTTAAAAATAAAGAAGGGCATATTGCTAGTGCATTTTCAATTTTGGATTTTATGCTTAGTCTCTATAATGGTGTTATCACCAATGATGACGAATTTATCTTAAGTAAAGGACATTCCAGCCTAGCATTATACGCTATTATGTTGGCAAAAAAACAAATTTCTATTGAAGATTTTTTTTTATTTTGTGAATTTGATTCTAAACTAGGAGGACATCCATCTTCTAAGAAACTACCTAATGTAAAAATATCAACAGGCTCATTGGGTCATGGATTTCCATATGCTGTTGGAGTAGCAATGGCAAAAAAAATGAAAAAAGAAAAGGGTATCGTTTATTGTCTAATAGGAGATGGAGAAGCGAACGAAGGAACTATTTGGGAATCCGCTTTATTGGCGGGTTCTCAAAAATTAGATAATTTAGTATGTGTTATGGATTTTAATGGTTCTGGGGAAAGAGCTATTAAATTAGTTTCTTGTGTAGAGAAATTTAGGTCTTTTTTTTGGAATTCTATCGCGGTTGACGGCCATAAAGAATCAGAAATAAAAAATAGTCTTTTATTTAAAAGTAATATTCCAAAATTTATTGAACTAAGAACTATAAAAGGAAAAGGTTGTCCAATTATGGAAAATAATCCTGAATGGCATCACAAGCAGCCGTCATCTGAACAAGAACTATCTACTCTAATAGAGTCGCTATACTAATGAGAAAACAATTCTATAAACACTTATCTAATCTGTTTGTTTCAAATCCAAAGGTCGCTATTATTTTGGGTGATATTGGAGTATTTTCTTTTCAAGGGTGCTTTTCTCATGATAGTAAGCGTATTTTTAATCTTGGGATTATGGAGCAGACCATGATTGGTGTTTCTAGTGCTCTATCCGCCAATGGATTTATACCATTTGTCCATTCCATTGCTCCATTTGTAACTGAACGTTGCTATGAACAGTTGAAATTGGATTTAGGATATGAAAGCCAAAATGTGTTTGTTGTAAGCGTCGGTAATTCATATGACTATTCTGCGCTTGGTTCTACTCATCATTGCCCAAATGATTTATTAATCACTAGCGCCATTCCCAATTTTAAGACATTTTGCCCCGGAAATTCATTCGATGTAGAACAAATTATTGAAGAAAATTTAAACATCAGTCAACCAAAATATATTAGATTATCTGAACAGGAAAATAATCTAGGTAGAAGAACGGAAGATTTGGAAATATTAGACAGTTGTTCTTTTAATGGTCTTGTTATTATTGTTGGAAACGCAATTAAAGATATAAATAAATTTATTAAAAGCGATATTGATGCTTGTATATTGTACACTTATAATATATCGGATTTTAATATTGATAAATTAAATAAAATTATTTTAGAATTGGCTGTTAGGAAAAATATCATAGTTGTAGAACCATCGGCTGATTCAGGTATTATAACTAAAATAAGCCTTGGCGTTAGAAATATTTCTAAGTTAAGTCATATTGGATTTCCAAAAATCTTTCTTGATAAGTATGGTTCTAAACAAGAATTAGACAGACACTTGGGACTAGACGACGAATCAATAATCCAAAAAATCAAAAAAATATTATGAATATAAGCGCCTACATGTCCTCTGTCAAAACCTACAGATGGCTTCCCATTCATGAGCAGTTAAAAAAGACGGGTCTTTCATTTGAAATATCTGTTATTGGCCCTATTGAACCCGACTTCGCGTTACCGCCTGAAATAAAGTTTTTAAAGAGTGACGTAAAACCATCTCAATGTTTTCAAATTGCTGGTCAGAATTGTTCTGGCGAGGTGATGTTTCAATTAGTTGATGATTTAGAGTATTCGGACGGTGCTATTAAAAATATGTTTGAGGCTGTTATTTCAGCAGATAACGTTATGTCAACCTCCCACCATTTTGAGGATTCAGCAGACCTGACTCTTCAACAAAATATCGCCGGTGTTTCAGCCAATCACCTTCCTCTTTTGCCTGTTTGCGGCATGTTTCCACGCAAGGCATGGTTGGACAATAGGGGTCTAGATGTAAGATTTGATGGTATAATGAGCGAACTCGACTTTTATATGAGGCTATCAATTAATGGATATCAAACTCAATTTATAAATGGAATCGTAACAGAAATGTCATCTCACAGAAAATCTGATACTAATGGCCGTCTTAGTCATAGGTATTGGGAAAAAGACAGGGGTTCCTTTGTTAAATTATGGTCTAGTAATGGAAAATTATATCCAATTCGTAAAGATATTATGAGGCCATACAAAAACGAAGATTTGTTAACAGTTAATCAATATTATGGATAATTTTTTTAATGGAAAGAAAATCCTAATTACAGGAGCTACTGGAGTAGTTGGAGCCAACCTATATCTTGCTCTAAAAAATAGTGGCGCGATAATACATCTTAATCACCTTCATGATATAGATGAAAGATTATACACTGCTTTCGATGGATTTACTTCTATAAAATTTGATATTTGTGATGTCAAGGCTATATCAAAACTTGATGAATACGATATTATTTTCCATTGTGCTGGGTATGGCCAGCCCCAAAAATTCATTAAAAATCCAGAAAAAACTTTCTTACTTAATACTTCGTCGCTAGTGGCTTTAGCCAACAAAGTCAAAGTTGGAGGTTATTTTCTATTTATTAGCACTAGCGAAATTTACATTAATAATACTACCACCGAAGAGGACGTGTTTATTAATATAAACCCAAATAACATTAGAAATTGTTATATACTTGGTAAATTGTGTGGTGAAAATCTTCTGGAATGGACATCAAAATCGCGGGGTATAAATTTCAAAAATATTAGGCTCTGTCTTGCTTTTGGACCTTATTTCCGCCGTTCTGATACTAGAGTATTAAACGAATTGATTTTTAAGGCGATTACCCATAAAAGAATCTCTCTTATTGATGATGGTTCGGCTATACGTCAATATATCTACGTAGACGATGCTATAAAAATGATGTTAAATATCCTCATAAATGGCAAACAAAATACCTATAATATAGGTGGAAAAGAAGTGGTATCTATTTTGGATTTAGCAAAAATTATATCCAAAAAAATAAACTGTGAAATTATAGTCGGCAATTCTAAAAATAAATTAAAAAACAGTCCATCTTTCGCTGGAGTTTGTATAAAAAGATACGAGCAAGAATTTGGAGAAGTATCACTTACTAAAATTGAAGAAGGAATTGATAAATGTATCAATTGGGCTAATAAAATAATATGAAAATAGTAACAATATCAGACATAGAAAGTAATGTTGGATTCGAGATAAATCCGCTGGTTAAATCAAGGATTCTTAAAGATAGACTCCTTTATTATCCGCTTGAAGGTCAGGAGTATGACTCTTATATTTTAGAGTACCTCAAAGTATTGTCTCTAGACTTATCAAAAACCGGCGAACACCGTAAGGGAGAATGGGAAAAAGGATGGAAGGAGAACTTAGATATATTCCGCTCCAATGGTAATATTGAATCTCTAGTTCCTAAATACCACGTAAAATCAAACATTGCCAGACTTAACAATCGAATCGTGAAGAGCATTCATCCCCAATTCGATTTTAAATTACACTCTTATTTTGTTGACGCCGTTTTAACAAAATATATTCCAGACTACCAAAAAGTATGCGAATTTGGATGCGGAACAGGATACCATCTTTTTCGTTTGGAAAAATATTTTCCATTAGTTACTTTTTTAGGGTTGGATTGGTCCAAAACATCTCAAGAAATTATAAAAGAAGTGGCTCAATTTACTAAAGCTGATGTTTTTGGTCTTAATTTCGATTACTATAATCCCGATTACTCTTTTGATATAGAAGGAAACTTAATTTATACCGTCGCCTCTCTTGAACAGGTTGGAGAAAGACACGAAGAATTTTTGAAGTATCTTATTGAGAAGAAACCGGGTCTATGTGTTCATTTTGAACCCATCTCCGAAGTTTTCGATAAAGATAACAATTTATTAGATTTCCTTACAGCAAAATATTTTGAAAAACGAAATTACCTAAAAAAGTTTCTGTCTAGACTTGAAGAACTCGAACGACTTAATAAAATTAAGATTTTAGAAGTTCGCCGTCTTAATTATGGAAGCAAGTTCATTGAAGGACATACTCTAATTATATGGAAGCCTCTTTAAACGACATTCAAGAATTTTCACTTTACTCTACCGAAGATTTTCGTGGAGAAATTTACACCATCTACAAAGATGGGTCTTTGCCGATTAAATTTAACCATGATAAGATTTGTATTAGATACAAGGATGTTCTTGTTGGAATTCATGGAGACGCCAATACTTGGAAATTAATTAATTGTCTTTACGGTAGAGTTTTCTGTGTTTTGGTTGATAATCGCAAAGAGTCCAAAGATTACCTTAAGCATAAGACATATATTTTAAGTCACGAAAATAAAAAGCAACTCCTAATACCGCCGAATGTTGGTAATAGTTTCTTGGTTTTGTCTGACTTTTGTGTTTATAGTTATAAATTAAGTTATGTGGGCGAATATACTGACTGCGACAAACAATTTACTCTTCCATGGAATTCCTCAACTTTGAATATAAAATG
>Ga0302188_10002681_pt1 | contig 12801 bp, 9 predicted proteins | sample II_Bog_E2_1_FD_198783 | JGI IMG/M metagenome (GOLD analysis project Ga0302188, IMG submission 198783) | Peat permafrost microbial communities from Stordalen Mire near Abisko, Sweden - II_Bog_E2_1 | ecosystem: Environmental > Terrestrial > Soil > Wetlands > Peat | place: Sweden: Abisko, Stordalen... | reverse complement strand
AGGCTCTGCATATCTGATACACAATGTTCCTTGTGAGTTCCTCAGACAGGGCTTTCTTCTTTTTTAGTAATAAGAATAGTTGTCCCGAATAGCAGAGTTCCTGGACGAGGTAGATGTACTTTTCATCAGCGAAGTAATTATACAGATGTTGGAGTGGCTTATAATAATTTCAAAATCAAATATAGTGAAATCATAAATCTTTCCCTTCATTACCCATATCTTATTATTATGTCAGACTTTTCATTTGGATTTAGAATTATTCATTCATTCGATTGGAGGCATTTTTCAGTTTCCTGATTACCTCATTTAATTTTCGGCATTTTTAAGTCAAAAGCTCATTTTTCTCTCTGCAATTTGTATTGATTTAGCAAGGCCTGAAATATTTGCTTTGGCGCCACTCAATTGTTGTTTCAAGTCTTCGATTTGCTCAGTAAAACGTATTTCATCGATTTGGATCTGCTTCTCTACCTTTGCTATTTTTTTTGCTTGATCAGTTATCTTCATATTGGCCATTTTTAATTTTTCACTTAATTGGTCTTCAAATACTTACTTCATCCATTTATTGATGAATTAATAGCTTTTGTTGAGTTTTTTGACTTATTCTTATCTATTGACATCTTTTATTCCTGAGTTGTCTCTTTTGATCATTGATGAAGATAGCAATCCATTCCTCTGCTCCAACCTCATAGCAGAGATGCTATTTGATCTGTAGGTGTTTTCAGCTGATCCACTATTTGTTGGCATTTTATCCATTTTAATTATTGATGATATAGCCTATTTGCTATATTAGGAATATTTTTATTGCCGACTTCCAGTATGAAGGATAAGCAAGTATCAATAAAGATTAACAAAAATAAGTGACTTGGTGAGAACAAAAAAAAGATATTATAATGATGTATAAATTCATAATAAATAATCGGTAATTACAAGTTTTAAATTGTAAATTTAGCCTTACGATTTATAATAAGAAAATAATAAATTTTAGTCTTTATTTATCGAATTAAAATTCTTTAAGTATAAATTTTACATTGAATTATATTTGTTTTGTATAGGAAATAAATTCATAGAAGATTTGCTCTTTTACTTTCGATAAAATGATTTATTTTAATTGAAATACATACTATATTTCGTCAAAGCATCCCGTAATTTGTTATTGCAAGTAAATATTTTGGACAGTAAAATAGTAAAAATCATAAATATGAAATACTTCAATCAAAATATCACTAATTTACATCTTTGCTGTTACGATGTGAATATTATTGATGAATCCTTTTATAGAAGGCACAAGCTGCTTTGCTGTTTGGATATCTTCAACTAAAAGCTGAAGTTGTAATAAATATTTTATTTTACTGTATATTTTAATTCTATTTAATTTAATCTTAGTTATCTCCAATTATATTTTTATAGCATAATAGCAGTTAATTTTCGAACATATTTTGGTATTGTCTGTGAAAAAAATCTCGTACTACAATTTATCTGTCTTAAGTTGATAAGATATAACGACAAATAATAAGAAATTTAATTTTAAAGCCTTTTTCATTCGATCATCATTTGGAAACAGAATTTAAAAAAGGATGAGAATCACTGAAAAATTTAACTATCTTCGTCAAACAACCTATAGTTTTTGATCATAAACAATATAAATCTTAAAATACATTCTCATAGCTAGATCCTTCAAATAGTAATATTGTCTGATTACTCTTATCCTTATTGAGTAAGCTATTTTGGCCCAGCAAATTTTATTTCAAGCGTGCGCATTCCTTCTCATGACTTCTTGCTTCACAACTTTAACCTTTTACCTTTTGGACTTCCAGTAGTGAAGTCTATTTAATAAATGATTGAACTAAATATTTAATAACTTATTTTTTTTAAAATTGATTAAGATTAATTAATTATATTATTTATAATTTTTCGATTTAACCATGATATTAAGCTTCAAATATAAGTTAAATTTTTAACTACGTTTATCTCCTTTGAGTCGAAGTTATATGTAAATAAAAACATCAACAAAAGGGTATTTCATTTTCTTGATTATAAATTACTCAAAATATTTTACCTCAATCTGGCATTTTTTAAATCCCACAATGTTGCTGCTGTTTTTGTGTCTTACTCTTGGCTTCGTCAGGGTCCTTCACAAATCACCGTTACCGTAATCTTCGTGAATTTCACCGCCTATTAAATAATGGATAAAGAAATGGCTATGAGTCACGTGCAAAGTCTACTTTCAGAATTATTTTTATAAATTGTTAGTTCTTAAACCCAGCAGCATCATTAAACGCTTGGTCAGCCTGGCTGAGAATCATGCCAACACCAAAATTAGGCTTCAGTGCTGCTGGGTACTGTCTTTCTTTTCCACAATCTATAAAAAGGACTACAAAATTTCTCCTGACTATCAGCTAATCGTTTCTTTTTTGTGTAGGATTATGATGGGCAATCTCATCACTTTCAAACCACTTTTTTACAAATGCTGTTGGTCTTTATTAGGGCCGTAGACAACTAAATCAATAACGGAGTACAGACTCCACGAAAAGATTCTTGAGGTGGATATATAAACAGATAAGGATTTTATTTAGCCTTGCCTGCGTATCTTATTGAAAATTTCTTCCGAAGCTCATTAAGGAAAATCGATGTTGATAGAAAAGGGAATATGTGACTTCGTCTCAAAGTGTCTCAGTATTATCGATCAATTATAGTATCTGCACGTTTGCTATAAGATCATTGAATCTCTTGCTCGTAGTACTCCCTGTTAGGTAAATAATGTCTGAATTCAGGTAGAAATGTTAATGAAGCATCAAACACTTATGACTCAAGCGGTCTACCTGTTTCGATCCGGCCGAATAGGAATGGAAAATCATCAAGGAGGCTCCATTCCTTGGCTGTTTGGGTGTACATTCTTTTACATGTCAATATCTTCCAAATAAAAATTCATATAATTCTAAGATGCGCTGATAGATTTGAAAATCATTGAAACTCTTGTCTAAATAATGAGAGCCAACTTAATTAATGCTCACGTTGCTGAAGTTGTTTTGATCATTTTGCTGAAATTTCTTTAAAAAAAATCAAAATCTAGAAAAGATGAGTTGTCTGTACTGCTATAAAAGCTTGGCATAGTTATCATACTTCTAGAAATGAAAGAAAATTCATAAGACAAATTTTTGCTTGAGAGAATTGACCAAATTGCAAAGTATTTCAACGTTCCTAAAAGGAGACAGATTTGATTCTCTTCATCATTTATTAACCAATTCTCAAGATAACTCATAGCAGAATATTGTTATTAATAATATAAAAGAACAATCAATCAATCACCATTAGATTTTATGCCGATTCTTGCTGAAAGTATTTCATTCGTCCGATGCTTAAGTGATCGTCTTGTCCAGTTTTCACACATATGAGCCACATAAACTGAAAAATTATTATATTTCTGGTTGTCATTGCCGAGCTGGATCTATTGTTTCAGCTATGCCTTCTACAAATCAATGAATAATATTTTTTTGCTTATATATATTCGTAATAGACTATATTTTCAGCCATACAGTTAATACATTGAGGTAAAAAATACCTTTAAATTAACAGTCAAGGAGAAGAAATCAGATATTATAGTATAATTTATTGTGAGTCAAAATAGAGGCAAACTATTGATGCTTTTATTTTATTGTCATAATTGGACCAAATTCCTATTCATCAGTCCAACATACTTTATGATGCTTTACAGTTCAACGAAAATATATTATACGAAAAAATTGTTAAAGGGTATCTACCAACCAATAACGATACAGTTCTGTCGTGCTTTTTTATTGGAAATTATTTCAAAGGTCATTAACCAAAATGATACTTATAGAAAATGGAATATGGTGCTTTCAATCATTAATCACGGTTTAACGCCTGTTCTTTTGATTTACATTTATTGAACAATTTGGCGTAACTTCATTTCAACATTACCCAACTCGTCCGTCTTATTCCTCAGTACGAATTGCAGTTTTTCATTTTACTAGAGAATCTAGCGTATCTTGGTCTCGTATTCTGGTATGCGACTATTGACATCTCTATACTAGTGGATCTTCCTCCTTAGATCATCATTTTCCTTGATAACTAGCTTGCAGTTTCCATCCAATTTGACTATTTCCTCGTTCTTTAATCTCAGCAAACCATTTAACCGTTCGAGCTCCTGCGAAGCGAAGATCAGTTTGTTTTCATACTCGCCTATTCGTTTCCCCATATCTCTATTTGTCAGCTACAGTTTATTGAACTCCTATTGCTTTAACTTTAAGTTCTGAGTCAGTCTCTCCATCTCTTGGCTGATCATTAGGAGTCGATTCTACAACTATTGCGTCTTGCGAGAGGCATCCCCTCCTAAATCCTGCAGTCTGCGCTTCAGTTCTTCGTTTTATTTAGTGCAAATCACCAACTTTTGCTCATATGCACTCACTCTTTTCGTTACTTCAATCTCATAGCTGCTGATAGAACTATTTTTATCATTAAATTGTTTCTGAAGATGATCGTGCTATTGAGTCAGCCTGTTAAAGCTATGGGTTGCTCTCTCCAATTCCTGCGATAGCATTGCCACCCGACTCTCAGACTCAGCTAACTTCCTCATCGCATCACTCAACTCCGGAATCTTTCGCCTTAGCTCCTCATTTTATTTGTTCAAGAGAGCATACTTTTGATCAGTGGACACCATTCTGCGATTGACCTCATTTTCATAGTTGGAAATCGAAACAGTGTAATCTTCCAACTTTTTTTTTAGAGCTTAATTCTCCTGAACCGCAAAGTTCAGGTTAGACTTGATCTTCTCGTACTACTGACTGATCATGGCCAACTTCGTCTCCGACTCTGATAACTTCCTGCCCATATCTCCACCGAGTTCTTGTATTTTTCTTCTGAGTTAATCGTTTTATTGATTGAGCTTCGCTATTGTTTGTTCATACAGTGTGTATTTCCTTGCCACATCGCCTTCGAGCTTTTGGGTTACTGAAAACTAATACTCCTTGAATTGTCTCTTTATGCTATCGTTCTACTTGCTGCTAATTCGAAGCTCTTAAGTTTTTTGCTTTAGCATAAAATCACTCTCGGCTAATCTCCGCTGGAGCTAATCTTTTTGGAGGGTTATACTTTGTAGATTTGATTCATAAGTCGCCAATGTCTTTTTTACATCGATCTAGAAGCTGCCAATCTTGCTTTCAGTTTGATTTATCTGTCTCTTCAAATTATCGCTGTCTTGTACTGATTGTTTAAGATTGATGGTTAGCTTTTCGTTCTACTGGGCAAACCTATTCAACTTGGCCTCATAATCAGCGATTATCCTCTTCAACTCCTCATTTTCACGGCCCAATCCCTGTATATTCTGCTCGTAAGTCGAGTACTTTCTGACTACTTCCCCCTCCAATTTATTAGTAACTGATAGTTCATATTCCTTAAAATGCTTCTTCAGGTTGTCATGCTCCAAACTGAGGCTTTTATAGTTTGCCTATAAAGACAGCATCTATTCTGTCTTTATTCGCATCTTTTGATGGAGACGCTACAGTTATTGGGAAAGCAGAGATAGTTTGGACTAGTATTCCACGACTCGTTTTCTCATTTCTTCATTCTCACTGCCGTTCACATTGATGTTCTGCTCATACAAAGTGATTCTTTTAGTGACTTAGGCTTCGTAAGCAGTGATTGCTGATTTCATTTCAATCAGCTGCCTCTTTAAGTTGTCGTTCTCAGCAGCAATTGTTCGAATGCTGGATGAACTATCGTTGACTAATGAGTTTATCTTGATCTCAGCCTCGTTCAGCCTTTTCCGCAACTCGTCATTCTCCGTCACTACTTTTTGCAAATTTTGCTTTAATACTTAATTCTCCTGCGCTAGCTGTCGCAGCTTAGACTCCAACTGATTCTTTTCCTCTTGCTTACTGTGTATATTCAACCCCAATCTCTAAATTTCCTGTGACGCTTCCTTCAGTTTCTGGTTGCTTTCATTGACCAACTCCATGAGTCTCTTCTTCAGCTCTTAGTTTTCAGTTAGTAATTGATTTATGTTTTGCTAATACAAAGCCAGTTTTCGACCCACGTCGCTTTCTAATCTGGTATTTTGTCCTTCAGTTTCTCTCACCTTTGTTCGAAGAGTTATGATCTCTTCCTATCTGCTCTTAAGAACTGAAGCTAAACGTTATAATTAGCGTTCATACTGAGATAGTTTACCTTGAAATTCGAATAATCGCCTCTCATTGTCCGTGAGTTGCTTGAGCTTAGTATATAGTTATTCGTTCTCCCTCTTCGCTGCAGCAATTGCTGCCTCATAATTCTTAATTTTAACTGAAATGTCAATCTAACTTCTATTAATCAGTGCCTACATCTCGTATATCTTTGCCCTCTGCCTTTCTCCCTCTTCATTCTTCTACCGTAGTAGATCCTTTAGTCTATCTCTCTCATTCTAAAACATCTGAGTCTTCGATTGATATTCACTTCCCTGACTGCGCTTTAAAATTTAGTATTTACCCTCATATTAATTTTTTATTCTCGTTATCTCGATCTAGTATTGGCTGCGAACCGAGTATTCTGTCTACTTTATCTTTGATCGAAGAGCTTCGTTTTCAAATGCCACCATTCTAAATTTTTAAAACTCAGCATCTTTGGCTTTATGCAGATCTGTTAACCTCTCGATTTATTGGTTGAAGATCACAATCTGATTTTATAGTTCTGCTATTTTTCTACGGAGAATATTTATCTAGAGACCACCCTCCTTCAGTTCATTATTTTCCTTCTCCAACAGTTTGACTCTACTATTCTCATACGACAGTCTACCGATTTCTTCTCTCAACTTTTTGGTGGTTTCCAGCTCGAAGCGGAGTTTAGTGTTTACTTGCTCGTAGTCTCGAGCCAAATCATTAATTTTAGCTTCATATTGGATTATGAACTGCTGGCTTTCCTCGATCTTTTTATTTGAACTCTCGAATCGTTTTATGACCTCCTTCAGATGAACAATTTCATTTGCTGCTGATCTTACCTTACTCTCCTCATCCCTCATCTCGAATTCATACTTTTCAATTCTTCTCTACAACTCTCTTCTCTTCAACTCTGATTACTACAACCTACTGGTATAATCTCTAAGAGTGATGTTCAGTCTCTCAATTTCCTGCCCAAACAAAACAAACCTATTTTAATATTACGCGATTTGCCTCTCAAGATCGTAGTGCTGATCTCCCTTGCCTTTGAGTTGGTTGATAATGTTTGTCATCTCCTCATTCCGTCTGTAAATCTCATTGATTTCCATATTCTTGGCATCAATAAACTCCTTCTGTCGTTTGAGCTCGTATTCATATCGTTTGATCTCTCCTTCATATTTTTGCCTCAGCGAATTAAGGCTGCTCTCGTAGCTTTCCTTTGAATATTGAGCGAAGTTGAATTTCAAATCTTAAATTTCTTTGTTCTTAGCTTTTTATAGCGCCTCCATTCTAAGGATGGAATTTTGGAGTTGCAGTCGATACTCTTAATTAACCTGCCTTAAATCTTTGTTCTCGATCAAGAGCTGGTTGATTCTTTCCAGCGACTTCTCATACATGTTCTTGTAATTATCATCAGTTTGTCGGTTGTCTCGAGTGTTCTTTTGCAAAGAATCAATTTCACTCTAAATGTCAATTCAAGTACCCCTTGCCTCTTGATGAATTACTTAAGTTTGGAACTCTCAATCCTTAGGGATTATTAATCGGCTAGTCTTTGGGTCAGTTCTTTTATCTGTACCTCATATGAGTGTCGATCGAGGATGCTTCTTTCTATTTCACGGAATCTATCATATTTTGAATTGCTACTTGAGTTTGTAATCATCCAGAAATTAGCACAGTCTTTCGATCTATGCTGCTTGCAGAAGACACACCATTTATAAATGGTCGCCCATAAAGATTTTTTTGTCCCCAGGTAATTTTGCAATCATAGACCTGCATTGACGTTAGAATACTTCTTAATGTCGTAGGGATCACCAGGCTAGAGTACATTCCATAGCACTTAACGACGCGTGCTATTGGAGAGGATAGACCGCGCATAGCGTGAATTGTCCAGCTGCGAATTCATCAATCTTCAAATAAGTTTTTATTTTAACTTTCAACTGATTCACAATTCAAATCAGTAATAAAAGGTTGATAATATCCATGTTTGTGCATATCATGCAGATTTGACCTAACATTTAGTTAGAGAATATAACTCTTCATGAATATGTATATATTTGCTCTATGCGAATATTTAATCAGATAATTTGTAAGACAATGAGAATCACATCATTTTTTCTTTTCGTCCTTTGCGCGTTTCTCTTCCTCTCGTTGCAGTTCCAAATCTTTTTCCTTCTCCTCGTTGTGTTTGCCAACAAAGATAAGGGTATGGAGTGATAGTACACATCGCACCATCGCGCAAATATAGACCGCGAACATCATGTCATTGTTCTTGGCTGCAAAGCTACGGATCAGTTACTCGCTGTTAAGATTGGGCAGTAGGTTTACCATCTCCTGAAGTTGAAACATAATCTTGTTGTTGGCAGGAAGACGACCATCGCGGACATCGCGCAGATAGATCACAATCTACTCGATTTTACCACCCAGACCACGCAAAGCTTGCACCTTTTGGACAATGCTGCTCTAAAGAGAGTTTAAAGGGATCTATTTTATCTCACGAAGTAGGTGCTCTACACCAATCTCCTCAGGTTCAGTAGCGTCCACTCTCGATTCAATGTGGAAGAATGATTTGTAAATTGAGCCAGTTTTAGGATTTACTTATTCTTGAGTCACGAAAGCTTGAGTTGGGAGTCCCAGTTCATTCTGATTTATTTTTGGAGTACATTATGCTCGACATCGACAACCAAGAAAACAGGTCTATCAGTATACTTGCGGAAGACCTCGTTAATTTGAATGTCATGAGCCTTGAAGGAATCCCCAGTGGTATACCATCCAATAAATTTCTAGCGCTGACTGATCTGAATGATAGCATGGGTACTTTGCGCATCATATCAAACATAGCTTCATGATAGAGGTGATCGAGAAACCAAATACTTGATTGACTTGGATCCTCCTCAAAGGGAATAGCGTAACTGTTAACAATCTCCACTTTCTAGTCGTCGATGGATCCTGAGTTGATTTTGTTGTACCGAGAAGTGCTCCTACCACGCGTTTGTTCCTCTGTTTGGAGGGGTTGACTCTGTTGAAGTGATCGACTATGGAAAGCAGTACCAAGGGGTGCACGCTGGTCTGAGTAATGGGTGCTCTGCTCATAATTTAAAATATTTTTAAATTTATCAATCATTCGAAGTCATAAAATAGATCCATCTTCAATTTTTATATATAGGTATGTAAGATCAGTTGAATACCCCTACACGTGCACTGCGCAGCAATCGCCCCTTTATGGTGTAACCAGTTCTCATCGTCATAGCCACGTGGTTCGGCTTGCAATTAGGAGGAGTTGGGATATGCAATAGACTCTCTTGCAAATTTGGGTTGTATTATTGTCCTGTCGGATCGAACTCTTAAATCTCAAACCGCTTGAGGATATCCTTAATAACCTGATGGCTCTATTTAATCATTTCAGTGTATTTATCTTTGGGTTCAGTTTTTTCTGCTAACTTTCTGCAGTGAGCCACACAGTCAGCTACCTCCAGAAGTTCCTTTGCAATCTTAGTTACAGCAAAGCTTTTGCTCTCTTCAATTTATCTGCATCATTTTAAACTTACTTTTCAGCTCTTCTGCGAGCATGCTCTCCCTCCTCCTCACATATTTTAATATTCTGAGTTAGTTTCTGCTCTTTTTCCCCGATTTATTCTTCAAGCTTTTTATAAAACTCAATGTTTTTCAGCATATGCAGCTTTTATTGCTCGCCCTCTTTTAACTTCTTCTACTACTGCTCGTAGATGAGATGAGCGTATTTTAACGATTCGCCCGTCTTGAGCTCGATCAGTTACTCGAAAGTAAGCTTGCTGAGTTTTACATGAGGATGTGCTTGGTGATGATCATGTTCATTAGCATGGTGCTGGTCATGCTTACAACCTGGACCGTGCTCATGGTGATTTTATTTTGGATTAAAAGCTGTTTTTTCATGTTCTTAATGCTTACAGTCTTTGTGATGCTCGTGTTCCATCTTATGCTAATGTTTGTGGCCTCTTTCATGTTCATGATCTTTCTCGTGTTCATGCCCATGCTTGTTATCTTTGGTGAAGGAATATTGAATATAAGGAGTACTGAATGAGAAGGATCCAGCTCTCGAGGCATGGGCTACACTCCTCTTCAAAATAGCAGCGATTCTCATGGTTGAGGTAAGCATCAACTCGCCTATTATAATGTAATGTTGATCAGCCTAGGTATATATCGTTATTATACTCCTCGATAAATCATGATGTTGATTGTAGGATAGTCCGGAAATATATTGTGGAATTGAATAACTTCAAATAAATTATCCGAACAAAATATAGAGGGAAATATCTATTTGGTCATATGTAATTTTTAATGGATGGGTATTAATAGTATTTATATCTTTTATAAGCCAATTTCAAAATGTTTGTAAGAAGAAGAAGCAAGAAAAGAGGAAAAATATTAAAGAGAGAGTTATCCTTGAGATGAATCAAAGAGATAGGTAATAATAAGATTAAGCTCCTTCAAAAAGAGAAGCCAGTCAGCAACCAACCAAGATTCAGCCTTGAAGACTAGGTAGAAACATTAAAAGTCGGTATTCCATTTTATAAAAAACAAAAGATTCATCTAAAGAAAGGAGAAAAAATTGAAATTTTTAAGATTGAGGGAGAATTTGATGAGAATGTCAATTGACTGAAAGAAAATTGAAATAGGAGATAAGACTATAACCACATTCTTTAAGAGGAAAGCAAAACCATGTATGATCTCAAAGATAACAAAGTCAAACTGTAACTAACGACGGATGGATTACAACTCATTCATAAGGAAGAAGATGACCTCTGAAGATAGTAAATATTTTTATAAAATTACAAAATGGTTATGAAAATATTCTAAGAAAGAATTGATTGATTCGTAGAATCAAATATTAAAAGAAAGAGAAGCTAGGCAAATATTTTAATGATGACTAATGTACAAATAGAATAATAGTTTGTAAATCAAAGGATATTTCACACAATCTCGATTTCCTTCTCCCTGATGCAGAGGTATCGATCTATATTCTTGGTTTTCTGCAACAAATTTCATTTTATTAAGTCAATGCATGTAACTTAATTCTACATCATTATTTTCTTCTCGAACGGTTGAATGGTTTGCTGAGATTACGGAATGAGGAACTAGTCAAATTGGATGAAAACTGTAGGCTGTTTATCAAGAAAAATAACGACCTCAGGAGGAAGATACACTAATAGAGAGATGCCAACAGTCGCATACCAAAGAACGAGGCAAGATCCGCCAGATCATCTAATAAAAGAAAAAGTGCAATTCGCCTTGAGGAATAAGACGAATGAATTTTGTAATGTTGAACTGAAGTTATGCCAAATTATCCAGGAAATGTAAAGCGAGAGGGCAGGGAGTTGCCAAAGCATAATTAATGATTGAAAGCTACATCTTCCTTAATAACCAGTTTGCTTGAGCAATTTTGCTTGACTTCATATCAACATTATTCTCCAGTGCGAATTGCACTTTTTCTTTTATTAGAGGATCTAGCGGGCCTTGGCCTCGCTCTTTAGGATGCGACTGTTGGCATCTCTCTACTAGTTTATCTTCCTCCTGCGGCCATTCTTTTCTTCAATGATCATTGAGCCAATTTTTTCCAAATTGGCAAAATTTTAACTCTTTTTGTTTATTAGGCTTGTCAATTGAGGAATCTCTTATTAGTCTAGAATCAGTTTTTTTTTCTTGTTTGAGTCCTTATGAGAGGAATTCATCAATCGCGACATACTCCTATGCCTCAAAATGTCTGCTTGTCGAACTGTAACAGTAATTTTTTGGCCTAAATGACTCATTGGCACTAGGTTTTAGTATTCCTCTTTATGATTTTGTCCCTCTTGGAAGGTATGATAAACCTTGCTCTGCATTTATTTTTAATAATTGCCAATTTAGTTATATACGTTAGAAGGTGGACTTACTATTAATAGTTATATCGATTATTGACTCAACCAATGAATGAGAGACTCAAATCTTCAAATCTGAGTTTTTATCAAACATCAAAATATTTGCTCTTTATCAAATGCTAGATAGTACTGTTTTATCACTTCGATATTTCAAAATTGATAGCTAAATAAGTATGAGTGTGCGCGGAGCTGCCCCTTCCTCTAGTTAGCCTTCTTTTCGGTCACTTCAATTGCCTTGACGTCTCCGTTGCTGATGACCCTGTTTCAGAGAGTGTTCCAGGCAATAGATGTCACTTGGTGGAATTTGTTAGCCTTATTACCTCCTGCGAGAGTCATAGCCTAAGTCTTATAGTCTGCCTTTTAAGTCTTTGCTTTATACCTCTACCCTGCTCCTAAACTCAGCCAATTCCCTGGTAACTCCTCTCAATTCCTGCGTCATTTGTCTTAGGGCCTCATTGCTTCTCTAAATTTACTCTTCATCGTTTCCAATTCTTCCTTTTAAAATTATATTTTGCTCCTACGTCAATTTCAACGTCTCAATAACTTGCTAGATCGTAATGATATCTTCATGCTTGCCTATAAATAAATTGCCAATTTCTTATCTGTTTTTTTAATACTAAGTCTAGTGAGAGGATTCTTTGTTTCCATTTTTGGTGGGTTTCAGTTCTCTTTTTTTATCTTGTAGTAAAGGGCAATTTTTCCCGCATTCATTATCTGTCTTTTAAATAACTTAAAGTTTCAATTCAAAAAATTTAGTTATAAAA
>Ga0302188_10002680_pt1 | contig 12801 bp, 8 predicted proteins | sample II_Bog_E2_1_FD_198783 | JGI IMG/M metagenome (GOLD analysis project Ga0302188, IMG submission 198783) | Peat permafrost microbial communities from Stordalen Mire near Abisko, Sweden - II_Bog_E2_1 | ecosystem: Environmental > Terrestrial > Soil > Wetlands > Peat | place: Sweden: Abisko, Stordalen... | reverse complement strand
AAATAGTGAAAGATGACGGTTTACCTACGCAATAAACTTTAGATAAAACGAAAGTGTCGCTGTTTTTCATAAAAGTGCATGATGGATAAGGAGCTCTTAATCGAATGTAGATCATAAGATTAAAAGATAAATTTGGGACCCAGCAATTGCCAACTGCCTAACTGCTTCTCAAAGGAACAGAGGCTCATTTAATCAGCGAAGAAGGTAATGGAGTAAAATTAATATCCAAAATGCTAACAGTTACAAGAATATGGAATGCATCAACAGCTGTGGGTGTGATGAGAAGAGTTTTAGCACTTGCTCGAGACTATTCAAGTCGAAGAATCATTGGCAAGTCAACTTTGAATCAAATGCCTTTGCAAATTAGAGTTCTTTCTCATCTTGAAGTTACTCATCGAGCCAACTTACTTTTCTATTTAGGAGTTTGCCAACTTTTCAGCAAATAGCACGCTGGTACAATCAATGAAGATGAATCAAATTTACTGAGAGTGTTCACTCCCATTTTAAAATTATTTACAGGCAAACAAGTTTTATAAGTTGTTTCCGAAGGTATGGAGAGTTTTGGAGGCATGGGTTACATTGAAGGAACTATGCTACCAAATTTCTTAAAAGATTCTCAAGTACTCAGTATTTGGGAGGGCACAACAAATGTTTTATGCTACGATTTTGTCAGGGCACTGCTAAAACAATAAAATAGTATTGCCCCCTTGCTATCCATAATTAAATTTTTCACAGGTTCATTTGAAAGAATTGGAGCTGGGGATATAAAAGATAAAACCTTTATCTAAAGCAACAAATAACTGATTAAAAGTTATCTCTAAATAATTTCATAACTCTAAGAGGCAAGTAAAACTTCATTTAAGCATAAGCTTGCTTAATTGAGAACATATTGCTTTGGACTTGCTAGGATTTATATTTCAACGCTTTTACAATTGAGAGCTTTGGCATCGATGAGGCAAGTTGATATTGAAATAAGTAATCGGTGGGCAAAAAGAGGGTTATATATTGCCGAAAGATACAAACTTAAAGATGACAAAAAGATTGGACTTGATCTGAATGACATTAATTAACCCCAAGGAGTTGGCGAGAAGGATCGAAGAGGTCACCGACGTCCTCGCTTTTGATCACATTCAAATAAAATAATGTATAAATACAGATTTGGAGAAACATCAAAAATATTCAATATTACTTCAGTTAATTTTCAAATAATTAATTAATTAATTAATTGCAACTTTATCGTTTGATTATGATTGCTATGAAATTTAAAGTAGCTCAGAATCAGTTTAGGTACTAATGTTTATATGCTTCTAGGGGACTAAGCCTATCTTCAGGGTTATATTTTAGACATTGGGTGATAAATTGTTTGGCCTTCTCACTGATTGGATAGTTCTTTGGGCTTTCGGAAGGAAATTAAATGTTTTTTGCTCTGAGAATAACACGATCATATAATATTTTAGATTGACTTAATCCATGGCCAAAAGGTTTAATATTATATAACATCTGAAAGAAGATAACTCCAATGGACCAAATGTCAACTTTGCTTGAAATTTTAGGGGCTTGCTCATCAAACACTTATGGGGGTAGGTACCAAAAAGTACCAACTTCACGAGAGGTAAGCGCCATATTAGTTTATTCTGTCTCAATGATTTTACTAATTCCAAAGTCCACAATTTTGATAATGCCTTCGTGAAACATAATGTTGGCTGGTTTTAAATCATAATGAATTATTTTATATTCTTGATCATGAAGATACTTAATAGCATAAATGAGTTGCTTTATGATAATTTTGGCTTCACGTTCATCCAGACAATATTATTTATTGAGATAAGATTTCAAATCAGGCCCTGAACAGTATTAGAGGATAAAGCCTATGTTATTGCTTTATAATTCTAACTGATCAATCATCCGAACTATGTTTGGGTGTTTGAGTTGGTTGTGAATTGTTATTTCTCTTTTAAGATGTTTCATGAGATTTTGCATACCCTCATATGACATTTTGCTTCCAATAATGTTAATTTTTATCGCAATTCTTTGATCTTTTTAAATATCGTAACCTCCATAAACCTCACCAAATCCTCCACTGCCAATGAGTTATAGAGGCTGATACCTATTTTTTAAAAGAGGCCATTTTTCCAAAGCAAATACTGATTTTTTTTCGTTATAAGCAAGTCTTAATCTTTCCTTATATGCATTGATTTATTTTTTACGAACTTATAATTATGAATTTAACTCCTTGAGTGATTTTTGATAGAATTATATTTTTGATAGCAGATTAGTACCTTCTTAAGAACTTTCGTTTAGTTTTCGACTTTATAATTATTTGAGGATTGAACATATCTTTTATTTTTGTGCTTATATCTCATTAAGGTACACGCCTTCAACAAAGTCCTTACGACATTCCTCATCCTTAAAATAGCCATATTTGATATTTATGCAGCCTTTTTATTTAATATTGATTGCAGCGAATTATTTCTTTAATTCAAGTATTTTCATTTTATTCGCCAGCTTTAAGTTGAGAAAATCATTGTAAATCCTGCTAGAGGCGACCTGCTTTTGAATGTTTTCCGATTTAAGAGTTTCAATAACTTTGTCTTTCTTTTTAAGTTCTTATTCCAGTTCATTTAGTCTTTGAGAGGCAGGATTAGTCAAATATAGCTACAAGGAATTACTGTTGGTTGATTCATTTCCACTCGGAGGGTTTACCTTTTTAAAGTACTTGTCAATTCTTATCTGAAGTTTAGGCGGTTTAGTATGATTGATCTTATTAGATAGAAACAATACCTCATCATAATCTGTCTGGGAGGTCTTTTTCTTACGATTGGTAAGTCCGCGCTTTTGCTTTTTTTCATTTAAAGCAGATTAAATCGGTTCAAGTGGTGGTGTTTCGCCTGTTGCGAAATTTGACATGTCAATATTAATTAATTAGCCAAATAAATTAAAAAAATAACTACTTTCAACTGTGTATATGTTTATATCTACAAAAAAATGAACAAAACAAAATGCCCAAATTATTTGTTATGACTGGTTGCAATTTTGATCTTTCCTTATTGAGAAGATTTCACTTTCCTGCTCCATCAATAAAGAATTATTATTCTTTGTGAATTTCTATAATAAAATTCATATTTATGATTTTATTTTTATATCATCGAACATGATGAATGATGAAGGTAAACTTATAGTAATTCACGAATTTCCCAGACCGAACATGCAGCCATTTTTAAATCCTATTTGCAAGGATACATACGATTCTCTACCCAAGATATATGGTCGAAAAGGAAAAAAGAGATATTTGCTTAATATTCAAGAATATATTAAAAGTCAGAATCATCCTAACTGTGTGAGAGAATGTTGTAAGCATTAATACGAAGAATAGTTTCGTCCACAGACGGATGTAAAAATGCCCAAAAAAATAAAATTAGACCCCATGATGACACAGTCGAAATCAGATAATTGTCAAAAGAAAAACTGTATTTGCCTTTCAAATAGTAAGATTACTTCTAAGCAAACAGTTTCTCCGATAAAACTAGTGTCACCAAAAAATAAGCTGAAAAAAATAATTCTACCTAACTTGAAAGAGTTCGATTCTTTAGAAATATGTTAGGCATAATCACGGCATAAAGTTATGAGGGCTACAGGAGCCATAAGTCTTTCGGAACCAAAAATGATTGATTCGAGTAAACTTTAGTCCAAAATAGCTCATAATAATAAATTTGACATACATAGTAGTCGGATTTCTTCAAAAAGCTCTTATACTCAAACTATCGAGAAAATTCCTGAAATTGACAGCATAATCCAAAAAGAAAAGGCAAAAGCACATCATGTTGACCAATAAAACTCTCGTGATTCTAAACGATATTATGAGTATCTCTAAAATGATCCTCGTTTTAAGGAGGAAACAGCAAATAATCATAATTTAAAATCAAACTAAACTTCAGATGAGTCTTACTCCATTTCTTCTTTCACAATGCAAGATAAAAAGTAATTAAGCACTATTTTCCATCAATATAAAAAGAAGCAATCAATCAGCAATTCAAATCCAAGTAATCATGCCAATAAAAAAAATAGTAAGGCTTATTCGGTACTATCTAATGGGCTTTTTAAAATCCCAGAAGAGGAAGAGTTGGAGGATTTTCTCTTAAACTATAAGCCTTTAAATCCTGAGTTTAACGTGAAAGAACTTGCTAAGCAAAATAATTTTTATGTTGTTCCAAGCAAAGGAAAGGTTTATTTTGGGCAGGTTTAAAATGATAAAAAGCATGGAAATGGTATTACTGTATCGGAAAAGGATATTTATGAAGGTAAATATTAAAATAATTTACGAGTATATGGAAGTGAAAAAAATAGAGATGGAATTTATACTGGCTAATTTTTGAAGGGAAAGAGACACGGAATGGGTAAATTTGTGTGGGTGAATGGCTAATAATTTGAGGGTGATTGGAAAGATGGTAAAAAGAATGGCCATGGCATCTGGAAATCTCCAAAGGGAGATTATTACGAAGGCTAATGGAGATAAAATAGGCAAAATGGTAAAGGCTATTACTTGCATAAAGGTGGTTCCAAATATAACGGATATTTTAAAGATTTTCTGAAATAGGGAAAGGGAGAAGAATAGTTTCCTAGTGGAGATAAATATACAGGAGAGTATAAATATGGAAAACCACATGGCTATGGCAAATATTTATTTTCAAATGGAGATGTATATGAAGGAGATTTTGTTGAGGGTTCCAGATAAGGCAAAGGCTTGTTAAAAAAAATAACTGGGGAGATATACGAAGGTTAGTTTCAAAACGATATGAAGCATGGCCTTGGAAAATAAAAATACAAATCAGGCGAATCCTTTTCAGGTGAGTTTCGGTAAGGAGCAAGACACAAAGGAAAACTTACAACCCAATCTGGTTCTTAAATAGATGTTCATCCCTGATTATTAACATATTTTTCAACTTTTTTAACATATAAGATGAAAGTATAAAATCATTTAAGATGCCAAATCTTGATAACCATATCATTGCCACCAGAAACTATTATACCGTACTTTGAGTTAAATTTAACTGTTGAAATGAAGTGATCGTGTGCGTCTATTTTCTTTTTTTCCTTTCCAAAATTAAGATCCCATATACGAATTGTCTTGTCGTCAGAACAAGAGTAAAGATATTTTCCCGATGAATGTAAAGATAGACTACGCACCCAATTGTCGTGCCCCATGAAAGTATGAAGGTGTTAGCCTGTTTGCAAAATAAATAACTTTATTAGTTTGTCACGACCGCCTGTGAGCAGAAAAGTTTGAAAATAATTGGTGACTCCCTATGTTCCTTGCTATTTTAGTTGTTTAAGTGCGTTTATCCTTGCCTCTGGCGTAAATTTATGCTTTAAAAACTAAGAATTCATCAATTTAGCGCTGGCCTCGCCTTCCACCAGCAATAGTGTTTCGATGACGTTATCATGTGCGAAAAATCGAGTGATTGGTGCTTCTTTGTTAATATTCCATACAATGATACTTTGATCATCAGAAGCTGAGGCAAACATTTGTCCATCCTTTGCAATAGAGACCCGTCGAACCCAGGCCTCATGCCCTATAAATGTTCGTTTGCAATAGCCAGTTCCTACATCCCAAATCTTAATAGTTTTATCTCTGGAGCAAGATATGACTAGATCACCCTCAGGATTGAAGTTAACGTATGAAACGTTGTGGTTATGCCCAAATAGTGTTTTATAGCAAAGATAGTCATTGTTGAGATCCCACAACTTAATCGTCAAGTCTGAAGAGCAGGAGGCTAGATAGCGACCTTGATGATCGTAGTTTATGCAATTAACAGGATCTAAATAGATAAATAATTACTAGTATGCCCTTTCAGTGTGCGTTAAAAATCGCCGGTCTCGAATTCCCATATTTTAATGGTTCCATCTTCAGAAGATGAGGCAAGCTGAGTATACTGAGGGTGAAATGCAATGGCTGTTATGCTACTCTTGTGTCCTCTAAGTTAAAATTTAGGAGGAATTTTAGGAATGTACAAATCTTCGACGTTCACGTTATTAGCATCTTTCTTGGTCGGTAATTTTTAAAGCTCTTATTTAAGGCTCCCGACTTCGGCTTCAAGGTTATTAATCTTCTTTTGCAGTGTCAAGATTGACTTCCATTTGATTTCAAGTTTGTTCCCCTCAGGGTCTACATCAGCTAAACTAACTGAAATCTCTTATGCAAATTTTTCGGCTGTCGCTACATAATCATTCTTCACCAGGTATTCCAGCAAATCTTTATTGAGCTGATTTTTTTGGTTCGCTGTCAACACCATATGAATAATTCCAAATAATAAATCTAAATCCAGATAGTATTGAATTCATTAAGAATTCAAATAATGTTGCTTGTGATTTCGCCAAAAGAAGGGTTCTAAATTTAAAGGGCTAAAATGTTGCTTTAAATACAAATGTTTTTAGAAAGTATTGGAGAATGATCTTTGTTATTTGTTCTTTTTATAATAGCATATTATTATCTATCGGATAAACACTTCACCATGAAATTAAACACCGATGAAAATTAATGCGAAACTTAAAATAAAGAAAAAAACTCCTAAATTAAAGTACGTGCGCCAGTATTTAGAAATTACTGCCAAAAGGTACTTGCACCCTCAGCGACTTTAAGAAATATGAATACATAAAACAATTTATTAGTAACGAACAGTCCTATCTCTATATTCTGCCAATCAACTCTAATTATTCACCTTTTGTAGTCATAAAAACGTTTCTAGAAAGTAAAAGTTATCCCATATATTCGATGTATTATCATCCCACAAAAAAATTTCTCCTATCTGCTCAGGAGGAACAAAAAATGAGCATTGGCTGTAACTATGTAATTAGTTCTGCCAAAATACCTGAAAAAAATATGTCATATGTTGGCAAAATTCGAGGAAATTTCAATCGAAATGAGTTCAATATATTCGATAATGGAGATAATCCGGATAGGTTAAAATTCCGACCTCGAAAACAACTTGCCTATATAAAAAGATAAGAGGAGTCTCTTTGGAGCAATCAAAACTGCAAGTTATCAATGATTGTTCCTCAACCCCGCGAAAGCACGCGAAAAATTGAGTAAATCCATAATTATGAGCCCATTGAATTTTCATGCAGTAATTCTAATCCAAATCCTTTGCTACAGGATTTTAAATAAACTTACAATAGCATTTAATTACTAGAATGCAAATAATTTAAAGACAGTACTCGCGGAAATTATAGGAAAAATGGAAACAAAATCATTACGCTGTAATCAAGCATAAAGTCTGAACCTATTATCGTGAAAAAAAGAAGCTAAACATACTTTGAATTAGCAATTGGATGTCCTCTCACCATTTTACAGGGGTTCGGATTTCTACTGGCTTTGATCTAAGCGTAAATTATTTGATTTTAATTATAATGTTTATTATTTGATTTTAATTTCATGGACAATCAAATAGAAGATGTTGGACCATTAGAGCAAAGAATATTCAAATTAATGAAAGCAAAAAAGCAAAAGCAAAGGGAAATTAATTTGTGTATAATATTTTTAACTAAGTATCACTAGTAGGAAGTCAATTAATAATCAAAATATCAAATACATTTTAAGATGATTGCTGATTTGCTTATGCTTTATTTAATCGTGCCCACTCTCGAATCATAAACGTTTTTTTACTAGTTTTGCGCAATCGGCATATTTTTTAGTTTTACTTTTAACATACGAGTTTAATTGTGGGCAGTTTGATTGTAATTTTAGGTCTACGGGGGCTATAAACTAATTTAAGAGAACAATCTTATTTAGAATTATAGAGCTGAAAAAGAGAAGAATTATCTGAGCGATTAAAAGTGAATAACTTATTGTCTTTCACAATATTTTCTTGAGTCTCTATGTTGTCTACCTTTTAATGAAGCAACTTTTTTAGAGGATTTCTAAGTTTTTACGCTTTTTCCAATAGAAAAAAATCAGTAGGAAGTCGATTGTTGACCAATATTCTCGCTCCTGCATTTTGAAACCTCTTTTCACTATTCTTCCTTAGCATAAAGTATATTATAAGCTCCGACGTCGGAAAATTAGATACTATAAAATTAAAAAATTTACTTGAGGATATGCTTCAAGATGATTATTGCCTTTTTATAAAAGACAATAATTTGAGAGAAGATTAATTTGGATATTTATTAAAAGTTAATCTAAAAGTCATTAATTGAAATTATTTATGCTTAAAATTTTATGTGGACAAATTTTGAAGGATTCTCTTTGCCATTGATGGTTATTTATTGATATAGTTTCTATGTTTAATTGTTATTTTAGTTGATTACCAACATCTTTTAAAATTATTACTTCATTTTTTATTTTGATTAGCGCATTCATTGATTCATAATCTTTCAAAATATTCAAAATCTTCAAATAAATTCAAAATAAATTCAGTATTTCTATAATGATTTGCGTGATTTATAACTTTTTGCTTATCAGAATCAATTAATGGAAACAATACCAGTTGACAATACGCAAATACAACCTACTGACCAATCGCAAGAACTAAATAAAATAATAAACTTCTTTCTTGATCCAGACAATCCTGAAGTTAACAAAATTCAGCAATCGTTATCTTCACTATTTGATCTTCTTTTATGGGCCGAAAAGAGGAACAGTTAGCTGCTCAAAACTGTATTGGATATGCAAATTCTATCACTTATTGCGGAAAAATACGCGAATCTGATTCGTGATCTTATTGGCGGCTTTACTTTGCTATTGGGAAATGCAAAATAAAATGGATAAATCGTGCAATACTTGCTGTAAAACAGACTTGGCGATAAAGTTATAAAGTAGTACATCGAATTTGTAAGCAACCTAGCTTAATATTAGTAAGATGAACATCTTCATGTCGTGGCTAGCTTTTTAAAGGCATATCATAAACACTTTACTGCCACAAGTTATCCCTACTTCATCTCAAATGGTCAATGCTTGCTCATCAGTATCTGCTGCAAATTTTACAACTGTTCTGAGTAAATCACCCGCACAACCATCATGAATATTTCCATGACCTTATTAAAATTGCCTTTTATTGGAGAAATTCTTGCATAGAAAGGCATAGCTTATTGTGTCAGTCATTGGTGTAGAAATATGTGTCGACTGTTTCGCAACGAACTTAAAGATTTCGACCAACAACTACTGATTACTTAAGAAGAGGAAAGTCAATTTATCATACATTCAATTAATGATAAAACTATTTTATGGGAAGACCTCAGTTAATTGCGTCATGGACTGTTTACACTACCCTTTTATTAATAGATAGTACTACCACTAGTCATTGGATCCCTCAATACTAATGGAATTCCATTGTTTACTCTTAAATTTGCCCTATTCATTATCAATAAATTAGTCAAGACCATCTCTAATTTAGGTATGCTTAACCAATTTGGTGAACTTTTGTTCCTGCCTATCGAAGTTAAATATAATGATAATCAATTAGGTACTGCTGTCCTCAATTCTTTTCATATCAAAAAATTGCTTGAAGATGAGTAGAGTGAGTAATTGATCGATTAAGAGGATGACAACAGCATATTTAAAGGCATTAATCTATTCTTTATGAATATTCTGAGGTCAAAAGATGGCCGTTTTCTGTAGTGCATCTGCGTTCTCATTATTAATATTCTAGCTATTGTCAAACAGAATCCAGAATCATTAAATTATTATATAAAATAGTTAGGTTTTGGTCTAAATGGAAGTATGGTTTTAACAATATCAAATATTCTGATAACTCAGTTCAACGCGATGCATTCTATCGAAATCATAAAAATAATCAGTTCTTTGCTAGTATATGTGCAAGCAACCAAATTTTTGGTGGACGATACTAAAAATCGATTCATTTACATGTATAAAGCAATGCTAAATGAAACTATAAAGATGTTGTAAAAAAACAAATAGGCTTATTCTTCAGTTGCTGAAATATTCGAATATGATGCGCGAATTATTACTTCAAACGCCTATAACTTTACTCCTTAAATAAAAAGCGATAGCGCTCTTTTGTTTAATAATCATATCATTGAAAATTAAATGCTGCCTTTCTATCAGCAGTTACCATAAACCAACTAATACCTCATGAGGTATCATATTGTGAAAGCACTCCTACTCAGGAAATTAGGGTGCAGACTCATATAGGAATGCATTGAAGACAAAGCTTTGTAGATATACCTTGATATATTACAAAAGAATAATGGCAAATACATTAAGCCTGGAGAGTATCTGAAATTACCAATTCAATGCAATAGTTATCGCTGTAAATTGATGGACGGCAAGGTATAAATTCCTAATTGGTACATCAATAACTATTTAGTTTACTCCTTTAGGATTAGGATAATCTCATTGTTGGCTATTTTTAAAATATGCAAATCAAAATCATAATGAGCCTCAAACTGAAGCACGTTAACACCAATATCTCCAGGAAGAAGGAAAAGATATATGTCTAATTCGACATTAGGAGATTTGATTCTCAAAAGATGCAGGGACTGCTTAAACTTAATGGAATAGTCCTCAAGGGACTGGAAATTAATTTGGACTACTTTAAGATCAAAAGGGAGAAGATAATTGGCAAGGAAATCAACACTATATTTTAAATTTTAAAGAGATCTTTGCACAATATACCCTAGGTCAGTTTGATTTGATGCTTACGCACTATTTTAATGACTATAGTTTACTTATTATGACCAATTTTTATATCTAACTATCTGTTTGCTTAATATTTCTGATAAAATGACATTAAAGGGCTTCAATAAAGATAGTTCTAAATTAAGGACGATTTTTCTGAGCAAAATTAATATCAGACACATCACAAGGTAAATTGTCGAATAAAAAGCATACTTTTGGTCATTTATTTAATAATATTGATGCTCTTGATAATGATTCCTCGTTTAATTAAATTTCATGTTAAGAATCTGTTTATTTGAAAGAAATTGCTGTTATTAATTATATACTCGAAAATAATTCTTTATCAGTTCATGCTATGAGTTAGTAACAAAAATAATAAATAAATAATTTTGGCAATCAAATATATCATTTGTGACTAAACCCATTAAAATTCTAGCCATCATTAAAATCAACAAATATAGAGTCAAATGAATAAAAATAGCAAATTTATCAAAATTATCAAAGAAATCTTGTGCTTATCATGAAATTCTTTGACTATCTTATCTAGATCATTTGTATTTATCCAAGATGGTTATGATTTTGCAAGGTACTATTATTTGAGTAATTCACAAATTAAAGAGAATAGGTATATAAACAAATCAAATTATGATTGAGTTAGGATTGTTTTGCGAATCAATGGGCTTTATTAACAAATAAGGACTCTTTATGTCGTGGTTATTACTCCTAAATGACTTATTTAGTACACTAAATAACAATAATAGATACGCCTCAATTTCTCAAGAGATACACTTTATTACTCGTAATGGTACGTCTGATTCTTTAAAGTCATTACACTGAATCAATAAAATTAATACGGCTGACTCTCTTCATAATTACCCTTAATGAACGGCATGATACGTCTGATTTCCTCAATAGTTACGCTGAATAATAATCTTGGTACGCCTGATTCACTCAACAAGGACACTAAATTAAATAAATTGATACTGCTGATTTTTTCGATTGGTACTCTTAATATTTATGATTGATACGGCTGATTTTCTTTATAATTACTCTTCATCAATATTTTCAATACAGCTAATTTCCTCAATGATTACACTAAATAGATATTATGAATACGGCTGATTCTCTCAATAATAACGCTAAATCTATGATAAAATACATCTGAATTCCTGAACAATTACTCTAAATATATACTAGAGATACGCCTGAATCCATGAATAATCACTCTAAATTCATATTATAGATACTGCTGATTTTTTCGATTTGTTACTCTAAATAAAGATAGTTGATACGCCTTATTTTCTAAATAATTACACTATATTGGATATATAGATACGCCTGATTCTTTCATAAAGTTACACTAAATTAATGCTATTAATACAGCTGATTCTTTTATAAAGGTACCCTTAATCGATACTATAAATACCACTTATTCTTTCATAGAATTACACTAAATTGATGGAATTAATACTTCTAATTTTCTTAAAGAGTTACTCTAAATCAAGGCTATTGATACAGCTGATTTTTAATAAATTTACACTAAATTGATGATATTTATACGCCTTATTCTTTAATGAAGTTACACTAAATCAACTCTATTAATACAGCTTATTTTTTGTAAAGTTACTCTAAATTGATAGTACTAATACTTCTAATTTTCTTAAAGAGTTACTCTAAATCGCTTCCTATTAATACGGCTTATTCTTTCAAAGAGTTACGCTAAATTTATGGTATTAGTACATCTTACTATTTCATAAAGTTACTCTAAATCAAATCTATTAATGCATCTAATTGTTTTATAAAGTTACTCTAAATTGAATATATTAATACGTCTTATTCTTTTAGAAATTTACTCTAAACTAATGCTATTAATACCTCTATATTCTTTCAGAAATTTACTCTAAATCAATGATATTAATACTCCTGATTTTTTCATAAATTTACCCTAAATTTATGCTTTTAATACTTCTGATTCTTTCTTAAAGTTACTCTGCATCGAATCTATTAATACGGCTTATTTTTTCAAAAGTTACCCTAAATTTATTCGTTTTATACGACTTATTCAATCAAATAGTTACCCTAAATCGATACAATAAATACGTCTTAATATTTTATAAAGTTACCCTAACTCGATGGGGCTCATACACCTTAATATTGCATCTATTTACACT
>Ga0302188_10002672_pt1 | contig 12822 bp, 11 predicted proteins | sample II_Bog_E2_1_FD_198783 | JGI IMG/M metagenome (GOLD analysis project Ga0302188, IMG submission 198783) | Peat permafrost microbial communities from Stordalen Mire near Abisko, Sweden - II_Bog_E2_1 | ecosystem: Environmental > Terrestrial > Soil > Wetlands > Peat | place: Sweden: Abisko... | reverse complement strand
TAAACCGCCCTAGCAACAGAGAGGATAAACATCTATCAGAGATTAGTCTTCTTTATACTCCAATTGCTACCATTGACAATAGCAAAGATTTAGAATACTTAGAACAACAAATTAAATTAATCATAGGAAGAATGAAAGTATGATCTACATCCCACCCAACTGTTATACATTAGACAAGGCGACAGCCAAACAACAAACTCGTTTAGGCATACAAGGTTATGGTGGCACAGGCAAGACCTGGGCAGCACTAACCTTTCCTAATCCAATAGTACTAAATCTTGACAAAGGACTTAAAGCACATCAAGGGCGCAAGGATGTTGTAGAGATACCATTCTTTGATAGTAAGTTCTGTAAGTATCTTCACGACATGAAAGATAAACTTGCAGAATGGCTTGAGACAGAAGCTCAAAAAATTGAGGCAGAACAAACATTGATAGTTGATGGATGTACTACATTACAGAATGCTTATCATGCTTGGTTTGAAATTAACAAAACCTCCTTCCTTACTAAGGCTGGCAAGATAGATGAATTTGCTGAGTGGCAAGTAAAGAAAAAATATTTCGGCCAAATCATGGAAGGCTTAAAATCGTTAAAATGCGATGTGATCCTTATAGCACACGAATCTGAGCGTGCAGATAAGCCAACCACAGCAGGTCAGCCTGGTCTGTACACAGGTAAGATTCGCCCTCTTTTCACGGGAGCTTTTGGAGATGAAATTTTAGGCTACTTCACTGATTGGTTTAGACAGAAGGCTTGTGAAAAGCCCGATGTTAGCCAGATTACAGAGGCCACACTTTCTAACTGGAAGATGACTAAGCTTGAGTTTCAAGCAATGCTAAATACTTTTTCTGGGCATACATTATACTATTGGACAACAGAGTCAGATGATGTGTTTGATGCTAAGGCTTCATCACTGGTTGATTTCCCAAAGTTTATGCCAGCTAATTTTTCCTCATTTAATAAATATGTGAGGAAGATACAAACAACAAACTAAATAAACATATGACAGGTCTATCACAAATAGCAATAGAACAACTTAGCAATGGATGGGTGCTTCGCATGTCTCAGGGCACCGATCCGGAGATTCGTCATTTTGAACCAACCTTCGAGGCTGTGCTTACTGATCTTGCACAGATGAACGAGAACAGTAAGAAGTTCGCTGCTGAACAAGGGGCTAAGAATGTTGACAGTAATATAACACCATTTCCTGGAGAAAGTAAGGATGTTAATCCTAATAATATCCAGTAAACAAAACAAAACAAAACAAAACAAATAAACATATGGCTACAAAAAATTGGGATGCTTCTGTTGAAGTACCTACTAACAGTGACTACATCCTTCGCGTACTGGAGGTTAAGACTGCCCCTTCTAGTGCAGGAAATCCAATGATTACATTGATTGAAGAGATTGCAGCTCCTGCTGAAGTGGTTTGTACTAATGGTGAAACGGTTAACATTGCTGGTGTAAAGATTACTTCATACTTTATCTTTAAAGTATTTAATGAAGATGGTTCTATTGATGAAGTAAAAACTGCCAATGCTCAAGCTAGGGTCTTTTCAAATAGTGAGAAGACTGCATTGTTTCAGTTGTATGGCATTGATGTTACACCTGACCAATATGACAATCCTCCTATTGATAAGCTAATCGGAGAACAACAGTATGCTCGTGTTAAACCTGATGTCCGTGTTAAGCATGACAGCCCTACTGCGGCTGACCTTAAAGCTGGGAAAAGAGAAGGTAAAGTTTCTATCAATCCTAAGACTAAGAAACCTATTCAAACCTACTACTTGAAAGTAGAAGAGCGCTATGGACTGGCAGAAGGCGGTAACTCTGCTCCTTTTTGAGTATGAAAATTAAATACACAATCAATGGAACATTGGACGTTGATGAAGATGGCTATAGTGAATCTTGTTTAGAAGAGACTGGCAGACTTTGGTCAAGTCTTTCTACAGAAGAAAAAATTGACTATATCAAAAGCGTAGAAGAAGATGCTGGCTATGAAGGTATCTTTGAGGATGCTAATCAGCCATGTAACAAAGTAACTATCGAAGTTGTCCTATAGTGTAGTGCTCCCGCTTGTTCCGTCGGGTTATAATAACGGAACCATTTTTTATGGATAAATTTTGTGATCGTTGCGGAGCAGGAACTGAGAATTATTTATGGCTGGAATTGCCAAAACAAAATATATGTTTATGTGATGAGTGTACAAAATACTTTTTGTTGATTGTGCTTAAAACTCAGCCTACTATCTTGACAGACTTTATAGATTATGCCACTCCTGAGATCTAAACCAAAGCTAGGATATTGTGGACTAACAATAGTCCTGTCTAATCCTTCCCGCTTTGATATTGATAATCGTCGTTTGCTATCTGCCACAGGTGGTCAGATGTTAGATGATTATTGTCTTCGTCCTGAGTTTAACTCAATGCAATGTGACATACGCCTTGTTGAGGAAACAGATGCACTATTGCCTGGGACTAAATGCGTACTATTACTTGGCGAGGCGGCAGCACATAAATTTTTATCAGAGACTAGAAGTTCCACACTCAGCATGATTCGTGGTGGGTTATACAATTATAATGGAATACCTGCTATATGTTCATTTCTTCCACAGGATTCTGTAGACATTAAAAACTATGAAAAGACTCATAACTCTCAGTCTGCTGACTATAGTCCAGACGATTCGGTATCAGATTCTGATGAAGATGAAGGTGACGTTAAGGCCTTCGGTAAAACTAAACGAGCTAATTACTGTTTCTGGCTGCGAGCGGATATTAGGAAATGCAAAAGTATCTTACGCATTTCACAGAATTCACTGGACAGGCGAGATAGTAGTAACCAAAAAATGGATAGCAATGCCACCACACATGTGGGACCAATATATGTTGTGTATCCAGGACATGAAGAAGTAATCAAAGCACTCACTGGAATCAAAGGACAACATATCTACTTTGATATAGAGACAGACAGAGAACAACAAAATCTTCAGTGCTTTGCTTTTAGTTTTGATGGCATAACTATTTATAGTGTTCCTATTCTGGACTATACTTATAGACCTGCCTACAAAGATGTAGCAAAAATTATGCGTGCTTTAGCAATAGCCATTAGAGACAATATTGTAGTTGCCCATAATGGTGCTGCTTTTGATTTTTATGTCTTGGCATATAAGTATCGTATTCCTATTGACAAGACCTATGACACAATGATAGCAATGCATAGATGCTTTCCAGACATTGAGAAGTCTCTGGGACATTGTGTGTCATACTGGACGACAGAGAAGTTTCACAAAGATGAGGACTCTTCTGGTTATCACACAGAAAATCAGATGCGTGATAGACTTAAGTATTGTGCTAAGGATGTGCATACTATGTTTCTAGTTAAGCAAGCTATTGATGCATATGCCCGCACTATCCCAGGATTACAACGATCTATTGATGATGCAATGTCTTGCATTAAGCCCTATTTAATATCTACCTTACAAGGAATACGCATAGATGAAACAGAAGTAAATAAGAAATGTTTAGAAAATGACAGATTAATGCTTCAATACAATAGATTTATTGAACTTCTTATTGGCCCACTTGGCATGAATAGAATCAGGGAGGGGAAGAAGATGAGTATGTTACCTGGTTCACCTAAGCAATGCATGAAATATTTTTATGACTTATTAGGATATCCTGAAAAGAAAAATCCTTCTACAGGTGAGAGATCCTTAGGTAAGAACCAGTTATATCAACTGGCCTTGACTTATGACAATCCAGTTATAATGTTAATATGTCTTTACAGAGCAACACAGAAAGAAACTTCTAGACTAAGGTTTACACCATGGGTACCAAGAAATGAGATACACAAGAATACTGACAGTAAGGCCGGGGCAATGGATACTGAGAACATTAGTGTTCAGTATTCCATTTCATTGGAGCAACAAACAAAAATTTAAATGGATAAGAAGAAAGACTAAGTATTAATGATTAGAGATTCTTGCACATGGAAAATAGGCCGCACTAAAACTTTCCGCTTAGGATCAAGTAAGATACTTGGTGTCTATGGAGGCAACATTCAGAACATAGAAAAGAGTATGAGAGCTGTCTATCTTTCTGATGGATGGTGCGAGAAAGATAAGCCTAAGATACTTTACTATCAAGAGACGGGTGACTTGTCTGTGTTTACAAAGGAAGAGTTATCAAGAATAAAGATAATGATTCAAACAGATGAAGATGGAGCAGATGCTAGAATAGTGGCCTATGAGTGTGAAGCCAATAAGTATCGTCAACTCTTTATTCATGGTATTAAAGTTCACGTTTACTTAGGTATAATGCTATTCCCAGATATATGGGCGCCAGAAATGCGTGAGGCAGGTATGCTTAATGACGACAGTTTTAATATAGCTGATTACATTAATGCACCTATTCAAGCTTTGAAGTCATTGCCGCACTGGAAAAATTTAGTTAGAATCATTAAGGATTCTGATGATTGGGTTGCCAGCAAAAGATACTATTACTTTGCAAAGCAGACTGGGCACAGTGGAAATTATGACATCCAAGCGCAGACTTTTCGTATGAACATTCTTGAGAAGTCTGGAGGAAAGATTATGATTCCTATGGAAGAGTCCAGAAGGTTTCTAGAAACTTATCGTTCAGTCTTTCCTGAAATTCCAGAACGTAATCAAAGGGTTCAACGTCAAGGGCGGGAGCTTGGAGTTCTGTATAATTTATTTGGACACCCATATTATATCACATCTTACAAAGGATGCTGGACAGAGAACACATATAAAGAATGGTATAGTTGGTCGCCACAGTCTACAGTAGGAATGATTATTAATATTGCTGTTGGGCGTTGGCAAGAGTTTGCAGAGAAAGAGAAATTGAATTGGGACCTTTTAGCTAATGGTCATGACTCTATGATTACTCAAGTGCCATTAGGTGAAGTACTTCTTGGAGCAGCAAAGAGTCAAGAATATGTGGAGAAAGAAGAGTTTGAATCTCCGGTTGATGGAGCTAAGTTTTTTATGAAATCAGAAACTAAGATTGGGTTTTGTTGGGCGCCTTATGATAAAGTTAAATGTCCATTGGGCTTAAAGGAAATTAAGGTATGACTAATAAAGAGAAATGGGAAGCACTAACTGATGGACTCTGTAGTCCGCAGAATTTTTTGGATTGGGGTTGGCGTTTTATAATTTCAGCTTCCTTACAACGTAGAGTATGGTATGGACCAGAACATTTAAAATGTTTTCCAAATCTATACATAGTTTTAGTTGGCAGAGCAGGGGTAGGAAAAGGTGTTGCAATAACACCAGTAATGGAGATATTAAAGTTCTGGAAACAGAAAGATTTTCTTAACCCTACAGCTGCGGCAAATGATAAAGTTCAAGTTATAGAGAATGCAAATAATGAAGATGCAGAACAAACTATACTACAGCTACGAAAAGGCGGAGAAAAGATAGAACCTGCTAGGTTGCCTTATGCGCCAGATGCTACCACATATGAAAAACTTGTTGAAGACTTTGCAAAGAGTGGGCGCAGGATTAATTGTTATTATCCTGATAACTTTACTGACCCAAAGCCCGCCATTTATTTCCATTGTAGTATGTACTTTACCCTGCCAGAGCTTGCCTCTTTATTGCGTAAACGCACTGACGATACAGTTAACTTTCTACTTGGTATTTATGATAATCCTCTTGACTACGAGTACAAGACAAAGACAAAAGAGTCTGATCGAGTTAGACGTGGTTGTCTTAATTTATTAGCTGGCACTACTCCTGAGTTTATGGAGTCTGTATTTGACGCAAATTTAATTAATCAAGGATTCTCTTCTCGTGTTTTCTTTATCTATGCAAACAAAAACAGAAAGAATGTGTTTAGTCCTCCTCCATTGACGCCAGTGCAACTGCAATATAAAATTGATCTATTGCAGCATGTGAGAAAGCTAACCTGCCTTTATGGCAAAGCTTATACGTCAAAAGAGACAGAAGAATGGTTACAAAAATGGTGGAATGAGCACGAAGAGAACCGCGCCGGCCGCTCAAATAGTTCACCTAAGCTAGATCCGTATTATGCTAGAAAGAACATTCACATACAGAAGGTAGCTATGGCGGAGCATTTTGGCGAGTCAACAGAGCTATTTATTCCTCAATTTAGATTTGAACAGGCGGCAGACATTCTTGCAAAAGAAGAAAAGAATATGCATATTGCTCTTACATTTGAGGGGATTAATCCTCTAGGCAAATTAACAGACCACGTTGTTGAGTATTTGCAAAACAGAAAGAAGGCAAACTTTGTAGACCTTGTTACTGAGTTCTGGAAGTCTTGTCCGGATGGTCACAAGTCTATGGAAGAAGTTCTAGCGCACCTTATAGGAAATGATAGAATTGAAGTTGTAGATGATGAAGACGACCTTGGACGAACAGTTAAAAATTACAAAATCATATGAGATTACTTGTATCTTTGGCTCTTGGCGGTTGTCTTGGTTTCTGGGTTTGTGCTGAATTAGCAGCCTACCAAAAACCAGAAGGATTTGTACATCAAGTACTAACATCTCCCAAAGGTGAGATGACAGTAGAAAGAGACGGCGTTACTTATCATGGTCAGCTATTTACAGGAACAAACAACGAAACAAATATGGTCATAACAATACTAATATGGAAACAAAATCAATAGAGCAAGAACACGCTGAAATGGTACAAGATCTGCTTAAAGATCCTAACGCTATTTTAAATGGATTAACGCCAGGATCAGTTAATAAAATTCATTCAGTTCTAGGGTTAGCAGGAGAAGTTGGAGAACTTATTGATGCGATTAAAAAGCATACAATGTATACTCAGTCTATTGACTATAATAATGTAGTTGAAGAGCTTGGAGATATTGAGTTTTATCTTTACAGCCTTAGGGAGTCTTGTTATATTACAAGAGAACAAACTCTTCGTGCTAACATACTTAAACTTCGTAAACGTTATGCAAAAGGTTATAGTGATGCAGCTGCCAAAGAAAGAGCAGATAAGGTAGAAAAAGGATGTGGAGATTAAGGCACCGCACTAGCCTTAGCCTCATTTATGATCTTATGCTTCATATAACCAAGGAATTCATCTTGAGCAGCTTCTGGCCCCTCTTCCTTTGCTAAGTAAGTCATATACTTCATAGCACTAAGAGGCATCTCACTCATGGAGGGGAACGTTGAATAAGCGTTCTCCTTCAATGCTTTTAGTTTAGAGAGCATAACATCAGGTTTGTCAGAATAAGTAGTAAAGATATTTTGCACAAGTCCTGGTAATTCCTTTAGAGCAGCTTGTGGATCTTGTTCTAGCTTAAACTTTTTCTGCTCCATATTAAGATATGGATTCGATGCCTCATCAATTTCATTGTATGGTAACCCCTCTACCATATCAAATCTTCGTAACTGGTTCATCTTATCAGCTAGTTCTTTCTTCTCAGCAGGCATTCCAGATATTAACCCAGTGTTTATTCCCTGGTTAACTGCAATTCTGGCTAACTGCATATTAGAAGATAGTACATGCATCGTTGCTGCCTGAGCTACATCAACCCAGTTTAAATTAGGATCATTAGCAATTGCTGTTGCAATTTGACCAGCAGTAGTGGCAAAGTCATAGGCTACTTCATCTAGCGGAAATGTTGCTCCTTGTGGCTTATTCTTGTACATAGTATCAAATGGATACTTAGCTACCTGCGACAAGAGTCCACCAAATCCTGCATATTGAAATGCAGAGATCATGTTGTATGCTACTAAAGGTACATTTCCTTCAAGTCCTTTCGACGAAGCTTGTATGTCTTGTAATGACGGAATCGGCGATCTTTTGCCTTGGATCTTTTCTCGCAATTCTTTAATAACATATCCTCCCATTGCGGCTCCAAGTGCGCCAACAATAAGTGGTTCAAATTCTCCTCTGAGGGCTGGTTCATATACATCCTTCATGAAGTTGTTAGTTTGCGCTATTGACCAATGAGCCAATGAGAAGAAACCAGAGAACTCACTATCACTAAGCATCCAGTGCGGTAATGAGCGTATGTCACCAGTTCCATGTGTATAATTTGAGGCTATAGAGGCTAGACGCGAGATACCAGTAGAGTCCAATGGTACTTTTGGGTCAAAATTAGGGTCTAGATTTTTAAGAAACTTTATAGACGTAGCATCTCCTTGCTGCGCTCGAAGTACTTTAGAAGGTATAATAACCTCATTCATACCTTGCATAAGTCCTACACCAACCTTAGTGGTGATGTCTCCAAGTGTAGATACTTTGCGTATAGTGCGAGCTAAGATCTGCATCTTCTCAGTTGCAGTAGTTACGCCATTAATCATCTGACCTAGATTACGACTAGTTAGACGAACAACACCATTAGCTTCCGCCCTGTTATATGCAGAGTTTATGTTAGTAAGTGCATGATATACTGCGCGTCCAAGCACTGCTGGGTTAGAAGATTGGAACATCGTCTTAACAACATTTGATATGATCTTATGCATCTCAAGTGGAGGCCCAGAGATAAAGGCGGACGTTATTAATGAAGATAAAGATTCTTCATTGTAGTCGGCTGGGTTTCTAGCTCCTTGTCGCCATTGTCCCAATAGACCGTTCATAGCTGGGTTATGAGCTAGGCCACCATCTTCATCTTGTTTTACTGTATTTCCCCAAGCATCTTGTGGCTGCCCAAGTGCTGATAAGACCTTGTGATCTTTTTCCATGAACTCATAATGAGCTGCATCAATAGCTGCCCTGTCAAAGTAGCGTTCCATATTACGAACAGGATCTTGCTCAATAAATTCAGGTGGAAGAGGAGTTCCAGCGGCCTTTCGACGAGCAGAGAACTGATCCTGCATTGACAGATTGTTAGACCGAGGAGTTCCCTGTAATGAGTTTTTATAGTTTTTAATTCTACTCTTAGACTCAGCTTCAGTTAATCCCTGCGTCTTTGTATTGTAGTCATGGAATATCTTATCTAGCCTGCTAATTTCAGCTCTATCTGAATTGGTTCTGTAGGTATTAACTACAGATTGGTTAGGCATGTCTGGCCACTTGTTATCTAGTAACTTTAGATTACGCTTAACATAGATGGTCTTTCCATTTCTAGTAATGGCTTGTGTAATTGGTTCGCCAATAGCTTGTTGTTGTTTGCCAGCTTCCAGATATTTAGCCCTAGATAGTGCATAAAACTGTCTAGCCAATGGGCTAGAAATCATACTAATATGAGATACAGACCCATTAGATGTGTCTGCATTTCTAGCTGCATTGACCTGTAGTTTTTCTCCAGCGCTTAACTTGCCTCCAAGTTTAGCTATTGGATTAACCCATTGACCTTTAAGTTCGGTTTCCTTGTTAAGTGCTAGATGTGCATTCTTTGCTACTAATTTAGCGCGAGGATCTGGAATATCGCGAACTTTATCCAGGACCGAACGAGTGAGAAGTCCCGCCTTGCCCATATAATGGTCGGGAGGAAGGTCTATGTCTTTTGGTGACTGGGGAGGAGAGGAATGAGTTTCTTCTGGTGGCTCCGTTCCTGGAACATATCCTTTGTTTTGGTTCTTAATATCTTCTCTATCTTTCCAAGCTTTGTTAAACTCATCAGAAAATGGTTCTGCACTTTCCATTCTTTTTGATGCTTCCTCATATTTAGCTTTGAGGTCTTCAGGAGAGGCGGAAAAATTCTGATATTCATTAAAAGCATTATAATGATCCAAAGCGGCTTTAGCATCTTCACCTTTAAAATAACCTTGCTCCTTAAGATTCTTCTCAAATTCAGAAGAAGTCCTAGATAGTCTCTCTAAGGCCGCCCACTTTAACTTAGATTCTTCTGATTGTTTGCCCATCCATTTATTATATATGTCTGCATATTTTTTAAAAACCTTGTTCTTTAATACTTCAGTCCTATCTTGACTAACCAATTCGCCGGAACTTCTCAATACAGAATCTAATAAAGAGCCAGTCTTCCCACTTAGTCCAAGCATTTCTTTTACAGCATCTACTATTTTTTGAAATACATTACGTTTGTCATCAGCAGGAATGGACTCCAAGACTTTTTGAAATCCTTTATCTTTTAGTGCTTGTGCTATGAATTCATGTAGATTACCTAGAGCGTAACCTGTAGCATTCTGTTTGGGAAACTGTATTACGCTATGTGCTGTATCAGCATCTCCAGCAACTCCCTGGTCACCAAATAAAACATCTTCCAGTCCATGGTGCTTTGCAACTTTTAGGTATGCCTCAATTATATCCTTTATGGGTTTATTTTTGCCAGTATTAAGGTAATTAACCAATGACGCCTGGTAGTCTCTTCCTTTTCCGGGAAGTAAAGGAATCTTTTTGCTAGTTAAAGAGTGCACAGCCTCTTCCATAACAACCCTAGCATCAGTAGCAGCTTGTGTTCCAACCCTAACTCTACCTTCTCTGCTCATAGAATAATGACTCCTTCTAGGCCCAGTATAACCAGAAGGAAAATTATCAGTATCCAATCTAGGATCATGATACCAAGGAGTCTTTAAGCTCTCAGCATCCGCACTTTCATGGAGTGCTTTAGCTAATGGTGCAAACCTATGCTCTGTCTTTCCAAGAGCCTCTAATATATCCCCAGTAGTGGGCGTCTTGCCTTGCAAGATGGCGCTTGATATAAGAGGCGGCATTGGGATGTATTCTGGAGCCTCCGCTCCTGGAGGCGCATTAAGCCCCATCTTTTTCAGTTCGTTTTCTTCTTCGGCTGATAATCTTCCTTCTGTACTTGATGGTACAATGGCAGGTTTTTGTGTTCCACTGGATACTCCTTCTGCCACCTCTTGAGTATTTCCGGGTGATGCATTGCTAGGAATGCCCACTGCGCCTTGCTTCTCACTGGCATATGTTACTTCTCCTTTCGGTGATATAGTTACTGGTTTTCCTGTTGACTTCTCAATTCCTGTTCTTGTTCCATCTTCCGCACTTCCCTCCAATAGTATCTGATGCACCAATCCATTAGGGTCAGTTATATGCACTTCTGAACCATGCAGATTCGCTGAGGCCGCCCCTTCGCTTGGCGAGGCGGGCTTTAGCCCGCCGAGGTTAGCTTCATTCAAAGCCTCCCCTTCACCGGACGGAGTCACTGCGAGTGGCCCCACTCTGGAGCCGACGTCCGCTGCGGGCGGAGCCGGCGAGGCCGCTTGCGGCCGAGCGTTGGAGTCATCTTGAGTAATTTCATATTGTTCTGGCGATTCATCGCGAACATCACCAATAGGTTCTTCAGAGACTAAATGCTCTAAGTGTAGATCATTCCGCATTGCATCATAATCAGTGTTTTCTTGAAGAACATTATTCTTTGTTCTAGCCTGTGCTTTTTCAACAGGGTCATCTATATCAGAAATAAGAGTTCTATGTCTCTTAAGCCATTCAATCTTTATAGATTTATCATCAATATTATAGTCACCTTCTGAAGTCTTTTCAGTCCAAGGGCTTTCTATTGGCTTATCTCTGTCTACAGGTTCATTATTCTCTCCTTCTTTATTAGTGACTTCATCTGGTTCTTGGCTCAGCTTGGGCAATCCTGCACGTCCATGCGGTAGCCAAGATTTACTAAATATAGCGCCGCCAAGAGCCTGTTCTCCAAGCTCTTTGACAGACGGTATTCCTTGTCCTTGCGCTAAAGATATACCAGTGCTAATAGCTGGATTGACAGCTGCTTGAAATGCAGAACCAATTAAAGCTCTTTTATCTTGATTATTTGCATTTAAAGTTTTTGCAAGTGTATTAGCACCTTCTGTATCTCCTTGCATTACAAGTGCTTTAACTGCTGCAATATCTGGACCTCCACCTTTTAATGCATTTATTAGCCCTCTGCCAACGCTCATAGGATTTCCAGGAAATCCACCAGAGGCTAGAGCAGATGCGCCAATATCAGTTGCAGCAGAAGTGTATGGATGTTGAGCAGAAGCTTCTGCAAGTTGTTGTTGAAGTAATGCAGTTTTTTCCGGGCCTTGTAATGATTCTTGTGTTTTTTGTCCTACACCGCCTCCTGCCAATGCACCAATAGTACCGCCTAGAAGTCCAGCACCCAGCTCGACAATATCAGTAGGTAGACCAACTTCAGGACCAGCTAACCATGGAGCAAGTAATGCAGTAGCACCAGTATACCCTGCAATAGTTCCAACGCCACCGCCAATATCACCGCCAACGTGAGCTTTTAATGTACGACCAATTGTTGCAGCCTGGCTAACTGGCTCATCAGGTATATTTAACATAACCTGAGAAGGATCAATTCCTTGCGATTGATACCAATCAGCTTCTTGTGGAGTAGGGGGTCGTTGTGGCATATTATTTAGGTATGTATTGATTAGCTAGAATTTTTTGAGCACGGTCAATCATCCATTGATTTGGTTGTTGTGGAAGCTGTTGACCTATTAAGCGTTGATAATCTGCGGGTCCATTTCTTTGGGCCCAACCACTGCCATATTGAAGTTGGTCATTGCTATCTAGATGCATACCTAGTTGGCCAATTAATTCATGCTTTGTTAATGCCGGGTGGCTTTCCGTTGGAGTAGTGTTTAAGTCATTTCCACCTAAGCTAGCTCCGATTAGGCTAGGCTGTCCAATTAATGTTCCAGTGCCGTGAAATTGTTTATGTGCGTCAATAGCTTTTTCTACATTATCATTTACTTTTTGTTGTTGTTTTACAATAGCTTCTAATGGAGTTCCTTTTATAGTTTCAGGGGTACCAACAAACCTATGATCCATCTGAGCATAGATATTTCCATATTTATCTTGCTCATATGGAGTATTGGGAATTGGATCATGAGTTATTCCATTATATGTTTGTTGTCCAGCATTGCCAAGTAATCTTCCTCCGAGAGGATTAA
>Ga0302188_10002670_pt1 | contig 12824 bp, 13 predicted proteins | sample II_Bog_E2_1_FD_198783 | JGI IMG/M metagenome (GOLD analysis project Ga0302188, IMG submission 198783) | Peat permafrost microbial communities from Stordalen Mire near Abisko, Sweden - II_Bog_E2_1 | ecosystem: Environmental > Terrestrial > Soil > Wetlands > Peat | place: Sweden: Abisko... | reverse complement strand
ATAAATTACAATCTTTCTCTTCTCATGAATGATTTTCTTCTTTTATAATTTTACTAATTATTGTTTAATAATATGAAGTTTAAAACGATATAATAAATTGATCATTTATTATGAAGTCACTATTAAAATCAAAGTGATCTTGATAATACCAATAAAATATAACCTTAAATATTTAATTCATTGGTAAAATGGTTTCAGTGGCTAATGTTCCTCAACCCTCCCTTCGTAGCTATCTTCTTCATAATGATTGTGCTCCTCTTAATGATGCTCAGTCTCTGTATGGATGTGTGATCTGCTACAGTCATCGTCACAGCAGCTCATATCTATAATATTAAAATACGTGGTGCAAACTAAAGCAATAATACTCTCAAAAATATAATAAATTATGGATTCAGTGGCATCAAAGCAATAATTTGCTGTCGTTTAAAGCCAGGGGAGAAAGCAACTCGGTAATTGTGTTATTTGGAGAATAATTAGAGTTGTAGTTATCCTTGGTGGGAATGGCGTAATAAATCTTGCTAATCTTTTGATTTTAGAACTTGTTCTCATCGTCAGACCAAATTTCGCCTGTATCTTTTTAATCCGTCTTGTTTATCACATAATCTTCGAATTGATACTTTTTAGACGTTGATTTCCCCTTTTCTAGTTTGTTATACAGCAATAGATTCTTTTCCTACAATACTTCGATTCTTCGGATTCTTTCTAGTTCAAGTGCTTGCTTTTTACTTTAGTAAAGATTTTTACTGAGTTCATTCTATCTTTTCTGAAGGGAAGAGTTAGCTTTGTACAGTTAATCTTCTTTTGTTTTTAGTTGACTTGAACTTTTGTTGGCACTCTACGTCAATTTAAGCATCCTTCTATCTTAAGACTCTAATTTGAGTTTTAAAACTTTGCTAATCTCGTTGACAGTGGAGTTAGTCTCTTCAATTTTTTGTTAGAAGATCGGAAGTTTAACAGTTAACAACTAATTCTGCTTCTTTAAAATTTATTGGCTCTCTGTTAATTTGTCCTAAATTCTGATCCAATTTGCTTGAGCCTCCACTTTACTTGCATTTGTATCATTGTTTGAGTATTTCTAATTTTAAACTGTTGAGCGATGCAAGTGAAGTTGCCTGTTGATCTACTGAATCTGCTGTTATATGCTTTCATCCTTGCCTCGTGAGAATAGTTTCTGATCTTTTATTCTATTAATATCATTTTCTTTAGAATTGTTTTGTATGCTTACTTTTAAATTGCAAGTTTCAAGTTTTAACTATTTCTTCGCTGGAATAGACGCGAATATCTTTCGTCTTTTTTGAGATCTTTCTTTGCTTTAATAATTCTGGTAAAGCTTTTCACTTTAATTTTGATTATCAGAACTCCAAAAAATATGATTTGGGAAATTAGGAATACTTCTTTGATTATATGGCACCATGACTGAATTTGAAAGCTGGCTTAAGGATACTTTTTCATTGGCGCAGGGTTTGATTTATCTTCTCATCCAATAGCTCGATTCTATATTTTTATAAAGAATAATAAAGTTCTATGGCATGATAAACACAATAAAATTGAAGTTATATCGTATCTAATCAACAGAGCACTCAGATAAAGTCGGAAACATCAACCTTGCTCTCCAGCTTATTCTTGGCAATATAGTTGAGGCACCATTTGTCTGTCACCTTGAACATCTTGTTGTCATATACTCTTTTAGCCAGCTTTTTGCATTCTGTCAAACTCAATAGTCCAGATTTAGATTTTTCAGTGATAGCTTCTTTGAGCTTTATTCGCTTTACGCATTTTTCATTTTATCTTATCCACCCCCTCCATTCCTACCATCCAATATTAAGTTTATTCATTAGTCTTCTCACCTCCACAGGCTGAGTTTGATAATTCTCAACCATTGTTTTTTTCAGCATCTTTCTATTGTTCTTGAGGCCAAAATCCAAATGAATCCAGTTTTACCAAGCCAATACTTAGTTTTTGGAGATTTGGTGATTTTTACTGCTGAGACCACTATTCATAATCAGCTTATTTTTGTCCCCATACAATGAGGACAACCTCAATCCTATATAAATTCAGAACTACCTATCTACACCATCTCAAATGCAATATGAGCTAAACTTCCCTTTTCCCTATCATTATTGGCCTCCGTTAGTAAGTTCTAAAGATTGTGATGATTTCGGCAATATTAAAGATGGCTTGCTGAGTCTGTTAAATGTTACTGTATCTAAGGCGACCTTCCTGCTAAATGGCATTATTGTTGATAGCAAACTCCTTAATAGAGAGATCAAGTGCCAGCTTGTTGGAATAGGCTGTCAGCAAATCTATTTTTGCCTGCATTGGCCAAATAAAAAATTATACTATAAGATCCTAATTAAGCATTAGGCTTGATGAATAATATCTCATAATAAAAATGTTATATATGGTTCATTTAATATGCTGCTTGTCTGTTGAAGCTTAGGGAAATTAGTTTGGTCTTGATTAAATAATAAAAGAGTAAAATTAGCTGATTCTGATAAATGTTTAATTTTTCTATAATTAGAGAGCACACTTAAAAACATGCAAGATATAAACTTTTATTTCAACAATAAAATGCAATGATTTTTTATATATTTTCCGCTCAAGGATCATGGTTTACATTAATATTTGTTTGTTTATTATTATATGCCAGACTGAATCTTAAGTTCACACAATTCACTGCGCGGGATAATTAAATGCCAAAACTCATTCGCAAAAATACAAAAAACAGATACTACAAAGGGGCAAAAGGAAAGTATAAGGGAAAAGGAAAGCCCAAAACTCAACAGTTTATCAGTGGTTCAGAGCAAATCTTCGATAAAAAGGAAATCTTAGATAAACAAAACAAGCTTCGCAAATTATACGAAGGGTTGAAGCGGGACTCCAGCGATAAAGTAGAGTAACTCTTATTTTATATAGAAATTTCGATAAGATTAAATTCCAATAGATCATCTACTAAAAAGGCGAGTACGTTGAAATTTACAGTAATAGTTCAACAGAAACCTACATTGCACGCCTCTCTGATATTATCAAAGTCTCCTCCGAATTATAGCCACGAGCTTTTATTGAGGTGGAGTGGGTAATGAGAAGATCAGATCTTCCAGAGCACCTTCTTACGAAGCATGGTAAGTATATAGCAAGTGCTGAGGTCTTTCCCTCTCCTGATAAGATCTATCTCTATGTTGAATCCATTAAAAACAAGTGCGTTATACTGCCTATTGATGAGTATGCGCAATTGGGTATCACCAATGATTTAATTTTCTTTAGTCGAGCCAGCTACGATCCAGTCACCAAAAATTTTAAACCGGAAACAGAATTATGGAAGTCAGATTGCTGCTCTTGCCATTAACCCAATAACCCGGAAATTCAATATTCATCATGCGCTAAATGTGAGCGTTGGTTCCATACATCTTGTATTGAATCCTAGATAATAAACGAGAACTTTCTCTGTGAGAATTGTTTCACAGGTAAGCCATCCTTAGAAGCATGATAGTAATCTATATCTAATTGTTCTTTGATAATTAATTCAATTCAAATCTCTTCTATTTGGCTGATGTGGCTTTCCTTGTTTTCCTTCTTGAGTCGGGATTTTAGTTTACGCAAAAAATCGTCGTCATCGTGCTGCCGACTTCCCGGCTGTTTGTTATTAACTCTACTTAAGAAATCTTTTTCGAGATTCTCGATAACAATTTTTGATTCTTCTTCCATCTGAGCAACTTCATTGCGCATTAATTTTGGCACTTCTTTTAGGGGAGGTCTATACGCGAAATATAACCGTATCATTGCTACTACCTACATTGATAAAATGAGGCCCAACAGAGTATAACTCACGATGAACTGCACAGATTAATCTACCCCTTTGATCGACATCAATGCCTAAAAGCCAAGAAATCCGAGAACTACCACGTGGTTGAGGATTATTCCAATATTGTGGATAATCTGATTATAGGGTCTCCAAATTACTAACACGATTAGGTTTATTAAGAGTATACCTCCGCAAATGAAAATAGCTTGTATCCCCAAAAAGATTTAACCCACAGCCATGATTGGACTCATTATTAGAGCCCATACAACATAGTAGCCAACGTAATATGGAGAATATGAGCAAAAAGGGGTCATCCACTCATGGGCTTTACCCGTATTTAGCACTTCATAGGTTAGAACCCCCAGTGTGTACGCTACTGCAAAAACCAAGGTTAAAAGATTAATTAAGAAATAGCTGAACTGAGATTCTCCATCCAAAGCGCGAGCTTGTATGCGAAGAGCAGCAATGGCTTGAAATAAAATAATGCAAGCTACAAGGAAAATGAGGCGTTCATATATGAAGCGAGCCTTTGAGTTGAGGGTCTGCTCTTTCAAGCGATAATCATCTTTACTGGCACAATCTTTTTAATATTTTGAAAGAAAACGCCATCTATAGATGTGGAATATGATAAAGACAACTAATGAAATACCCATCAGCAGTAGCCCAGTTTCAAAGTTGAGAAAGAAATCGTTGTTGAAACTAAGACGACGATAGGGCTGTGATAATGTGTGAGTTTGAGCTAGGTTTTGACCAATCTGATTGTATCCAGCGATGTATCGAAGTGAGCTGAGCCCACTGTCTAGCAGCAGATCTTCCTGTATGTAAACCAATTTGCAGAATACAAGCAACTGCAAATAATTAATAGTTTCAATTGCAATCATCTTCTCAAAAATAACTGAGAATATCAAGATGACCCCAGCCAATCCAAGCGCCACATAAGTTCCGGTTGTTAGATACGAAATATGTGAGGTATATCCGCTTACAATGAGAGGGGCGTTGGTTCCAGTCGATAGGAAAGAGTAAGTAAAGTTATTAGTGTTAAAAAAACAAGGATCAAAAGATAGATATAACTGCGCTTGAAGATTTTAGATATCCTGAGTGAAATCAACATTACACTGGATGATACCATTTAAATAGGTATATCCCGTGACCTGATATCCAGTATTAGGGGATAGCGTTAGCACAAAGTAGTCTAAGAGAGACTGCTTATTAAAGTTAGGAGTTGTTGGTGAAATTGAGAAATAGTACGTACCTGAATTGCTGGATGGGTCTCGCCAAATATATTGAAGAGAGATCGTGAAATTCGCAGTAAAGACGCACTGGTAACCTTTAGCAGTAATATAACAATTATAGTTCGGCTATAAAATGCAGGTGGGAGAGCATCCATCGCCGCTGGCTGTGTTTCCGTCATCACATTGTTAACTACCCAAAAAGTAGCCATCTCCACACACTGTTGTGCATACACTGTTAATGATTTGATAGCCTGTTTTACATTTACAAGTGGTTCCACTGATGATGAAATAGCCGAGGCTATTGCAGAATAGGCAAGTGGAGACACCACTTATTTTGACTGCTGTTACGCATCCTATTACATTGGTACATACATTAGTTACTTCCCAATATCCCGTTGGGCATATGCATGAGTTGCCTGTGAGTATGAAATCTGTTTCGCATGTTAAACATGAAGTGGAGGTAGGGCAATTTATACAATGTTTTGCCGTGCAAGTTTGGCATGTATTACTTCCTGTGAGATAGTAACCTGACTGGCATTGCACACATGTTGTATTGCTGGAGCAGTCTACGCAGCCTGTCAACGTGCAGGGAAAACAGCTAGTCGCATTGTTGGGGTAGTACCCTAATTGACACGTTGTGCACGAAGCATTGGAAGAACAAATACCGCAGTGAGGAAAGATAGATCCACAAAATGTGCAGGTAGTATTACTGGAAATGAAGTATCCAGTTTGGCAAGCGCTACAGAAGCTAGAATTGCTGCATAGATTACAATAACTGATGGAGGAAGCGCAAGCGAAGCAACCGCCTCCAGCAACATAAAAACTGGTGTTACAATGAGTACAGGTAAAGTAGTTCGAGCATTGAAGGCATTCTATCGACAATTGATAACATATCGTGCAGGCTCCTGTTTGATCAGGTGCATAACTATTATTAACGCAGCTTAAGCAAGTCACATTGGAGTTGCAAAGAGTACAGTAAGGTAAGTCAGTACAAGGTGCGCAAACAGATGCGCTGTTGACGTAGGAAGTGTTAAGACATTGAGCACAGACTGTTGCAGTTAGACAGTATGTACATTGACTTAGAGTACAGGTTACACAAGTCAGATTCAAAGGATAAAAGCCAGTAGAGCATTGAAAACATTTAGATATGTTGCATGTTAGGCAGCTAGCATTTAAAATTGAGCAAGATTTACAGTCTGGCACTGTTTTATCAAAATAGTATGTTGTGTTTGGACAACTTCCCTTGTAGAAACAGACAACACCATAGAAAAGTTGTTGAATAAGGGAGGTATTGCTTTACGCTGTATTAACGCAGGACGTAAAACTAGCCCCCGCAGTGGAATCGAAGTCAATTTCACGAGGGAGGGGAGTGTTGTAGTCTTCATTAGCTTGGGTCAGTCCCAATGTGCAATTACGATTAAAGCCTGCTCCTCCATAACTGGCATTAATGCCAAAAGAATTAGAGCAAGCACCAGATGTGGATATGAACTGTGCCTGGTTAACTTAGTATCCCCAGTTTAAATAAGGCACTTATTATTCAGGCAGTAGATTGTTCTTTATGATTAGTAGAGTCACAAAGATTTCAGTTATTGTTGCAGGTGTCGTGAGGGTCACTGTTGCCGTATATCCAGTCACTGTCGGCTGAGGAGTATTTAAAGTAAAGGCAAATCCAGAAACTGCTGAGTTTTGTAGTAAGATAGAAGACAGAAATGCAATGGGACTCACCGAATCGGTTCCTGCTACATTCAGTCTTGTGGGGAAGTTGAGAAGTTCAGTTTTATTGGTGCCAATGGCTCCATTTGCAATGGTACAAGTGAAATCTATTTAATAATTGATGTACTCACTGAATTGATTTCGAGATAAGTCGAGCTTTACTGAGTGATGTAGATAATATAGAATTTTAAAAAGGCAAAATTGCAGGGAGAAAGTACCTGCACTCCGATATTAAAGCGGTTCGTCCCAGAGCTGTAAATGGGCAGAGATAGGCGAAACTTAAAATCAGGGACAGTGTTGTATTAGAAAGTTGAAAGGACAGCACTGGATTAAAATACATCAGAGATTGTGTCTAATGCTGTGAAATTGTAATAGTAGATGGACATCGTTCCTGTCATGTTGGCACCAGTTATCTGTAATGTGACTTGATCTGCCTATCTCATTGATTACACGAACCCAAGGCGGTGGATAAAATGGGGACTGAAGCCAGACTGACTGAAACCCAAGCCAGTGTGAATAGCATTATCAATTTGATGGTGCAGCTCAGTGAGCTGTCTTTGAATGAGGTATTTACCATTATTATATAATATCTCTCGATAATCGATATTGACTGCAGACATAGAAATTGAGGAGAATTCTCGTATAAAGTTCCAAAAAGCTGTCAGATGATTTATCACACTCTATCTAAGCTATAATGAAGTTTATATTGGCTATTATTTGTATATAATTGAAGAAGAGATAGTAAATCATCGATTTCAAAGAGACTCCATTAATTTAAGAGTCACTCTTCATGACTTGATGCCTATCTCGATCTTCTTAATGCTTATCAGGGATTAGACATGCATTACTTTAAAAGAAATGCTATTTCTCGGTGGGTTTAGGCTTTATCCGTTTATGCTTTGCCGTCAGACCATATCATACATTTTTTGTCTCCTTTAATTAATGAAACGTCGATTCGGCTGGTCACTAACGCTGCCGAGTGACAACTGACTGGTGTCATTGGAAACTAAATCTGTAGGAATTTTTTAAGTCTTAAGGCTGAACCGCCGTATCCTCATGCACTGCAATACTCAATGTCGATCTTGCAGTTACAGTTCATCGTAGAACAGAGATCAGAAAATAAATTATAATTCTTCGCCAAGCCGTTTTTAATTTCAATGATTAATTTATTTATAATAGAAAGAGAGTAAAACATTTGGCACGTTGGCGATTATTTCAATGTTCATTAGTAAACTAAGTTAGAAGGAGGAGAAATAAATCATCGAGAACCTATTGTCTTAATTGTTTTATAGTTCAGTTGGATCACAGACAAATTAAAAATATATCGAGGTACGAATCAAATCACATAGATGAAGTAGTAACATTTCTTGCCTTTGGTATGAATCCATTGAACGAACTTTGCAGCCAGGAAACCAAAATGATTTTTGGTATCTGAACAAATTACATTCCATTCTTGCAAATCCTTAATCAAAAAATCTAATATAGATTTGGTGCCAATGCAATCACAGGACTCAACATTGGGCTCATATTCCTGGATAGCTTTCTTGATATTGTAAACCTGAACTATTGAAAAACCACTTGGTTCATCCAATACAGAAGCAAAAAAAGCTGGCCGAGATATTGGCACTAAAACTTTAGCAAACAAGAAGGACCAAGTCGGCTCGTAAGGATTTAATGCTTCGAGAGTTGCTACATTACAGTTATTGAGTGAGTGGACAGCCCAGTTGACAATATCAGCTTTTCCTTCTTGCATGATGACGACATAGGTTTCGAATGCATTGCCTTAGTAAGCATCCATATTGGTCTTGATGTACCCTAAAATCTGTGATTTCTCTATATAGATCATACTGGCTGCGATAACCGCACCTTTGAACGTGTTGATCTGGTCTTAAGTGACACAAGCTCCAGTGTAATTGGCAAACTTTAAATTTGGGGGAGAGGTGGTAGCAGGCATTAAGGCAGAGTTCATAGCTGTCGAAAGGGCAGTGGCAATAAAGCAAATGCAAAAGATCAGTTTAAGCATGAGTGATTGTTGCTGCTATTAATTAAGAATAGTATAAATCGTAATAACTCATATATTATACGCCAATAATATGTATCAGCATAAATAAATCACAAAAATTGGCTAACTGCTTTATTTTGAGTTGGTGACGCACTTCTCTTGATTAGGCTGGCTGAATTGAGTACAAGATATATGAAATAATCTTTATTGTTTATTCAGTCATTGTGTTGATAATTGGAATAGAAAATATTAAAATTATAATTAATCTACCTCCCATGCATAAGACCCTTTTAATTTGCCTTTTAATTACCATCGCCTTGACTTGGAGTATACAAAAATAGTCTTAACAATAACCCTACATTTTATCTTCTCCCGACCAGCTGAAATTCGATAACTATACTTGCCCAGGAGCCAGCAAATCATTAATCCAAAGATTCGCGAAAGCTGCCAACGATGCTAGCACAATTTGGGAATCCAATATGGCTAAAAACTTAAACTACATAGCCAATTATATGAATATGTATGAAGCCGAATCACCGGATTAATACTTTATTTTTATCCAAACAAATGCAACCTCATCTGGTTTTATTTCTTCCACTATATACAACATCTGCGCCTCATTGTCCAATATTAACTTGAAATACCCAGATTGGTCATATTTGTTCACAAAGATAGCTAGAAATAAAACAGACATGCAATATGTCACCATTTAACAGGAGGGAGCAGGATCGGGCATTTCTTAAAAGCAAAACACCTTTATTACTTCAGTAGTCAAGAAATATGATACGGATTCACCTTGTAATTGCCACTCTTTTTCTTCTGCTCTCATTGTTGACCATTTAAAGGAGAATGATGGGCAGCAATGGGATATCGTTTGTGATAACAGCAAAGATCTGCACTCCTTAATCGATCCTAAAAGCAATCAGTGGATGTATACCAAAGGCTCAAGTTGTTATTATTTGGTGTATGTCTACATGTGATCTAAAAATAACCAATCAATATTAAACTATAATGGTAGTCTTTCTTGAAACATATACAATAACTGTTAATAGATTAATTCATTATTGATTGTAATTGCTATAATTTGTTGAAATAGACAACATGCAGCAAACCGATCTTAATTAAATAATGCCTCTTCTCGCTCCAGTCTATAAATATGAATGTACGAGCTTTATCATATAGTTTTTAGCTCCTATATGGAGCTTAAAAAACGAATATAAGACAAATGTTTTGATGCCTAGACCAACCGTATCTGTGAACTACTTTTGAAAAACGACAGCGGTAATTATAATGCTTGGTACGCGAAGAAAATGTATATCTTGGCCAACTCACCAGATCTAAAGCGAGAACAGTAGTTTACCCATAACAGCCTTGGCGAAAAAGGAAAATCTTTTCAAGTTTGGTAGCAGAAAAGATTCCTATCATAATTGCGAAATTAATTCAAGACGTAGCTGAATTTAATGAAGGAAATATTTAATAAAGACGCCAAAAACTACCATGCTTGGAGTCTGAGGATTTGGTTGATATAAAATCTCGGTTGCTTTGAAGAATAAATTAATTTTGCAGATGAAATGATCCAAAAGGACTACTTTAACAACAGTGCATGGTCCTACAGATTTTATCTCATCGGAAAAATCCTTTCTGATGAAAATTGTTCAGAAGAAAAGAGGAAAGAAATATTAGCCAAGGAAATCAAGTACACATTAAAGAAAATCGAAGAGTATAAATCCAATAAAGCTGCGTGGAACTATTTGCGAGGATTCTTTCCTTCTCTCCAACTGAAGGGCATACCGTCGCAGAGCGCAGTGACAAAGATATTCATTTCAAGCTATTCGCAATATCCTGAAATAATGGACTCCTGTAAAATTTGGTGGGAGCAACTTAAGACTGAAATGGAAAAGAAAAAGGGGAAGGGAGAGGAAGGACTGATGTTCTAAATTGAAAGATAGATTTTAACAACTTTAATGCATATCTATACTGAGAGCGAAGACAAGTTGTAATTTGCCAAAAATATCAGTCTATAGCTGTCTCAAAAAGATAGACAGCGAGTTTTCTATTGGAAATGGGTTTATCAACACTTATGAGCATGATATTGAATACAAACCATTAAATGTAACTAAATCATGGATAAATCAGAGATGTTTTGGTGTTTATTTGGTGATTCTTTCCAGCCATCTTATCCCTTATTTTACTGATCTTTTAAAAATACTACGACTTGTTCTCTTCCATTAGACTCAGACATTTCATCATCTGCTAGTTTGGATTGATCAAGTTGTTGTGATCGTTTGACTAGCTCAGAAATTGATCCAAAATTTATTGATTCTGTAATGGCAACAGTTTTTTGAAATAATCAAACTAATTATCTATTAATTTTAGTTTGCTAAAAGGATCTTCTTTGAGAGTTGGAATGTTCGCATTCCCCACTTCAATAACCTCTTTCGAAAGAGAATTATTTAAGCAAGGGTTTGAACCAATATTCAAAAAGCAAGTGATGCCTAAGCAAAGAATTACTTTGAGAAATTCCTGTGTTTGAGGTTTTAGTGATTTTTTGGTTGGCTGCTCAGATAACCGAGCGACTTCCTACTTCAACTATCGGTTCTATTTCTCTATCTGTTCGAGATACTCTTTCTTGCGATCTCGTGAGTTTTGAGCAGACATTCTATTACGCTTCTTTTTCATGGTTTAAAGGGACTCATCGGTAAACATTACTGGAGACAGCCCTGAATCCTAAGTCTTTATTTCCTTTTGTTGAAGTGATTGATCATGTTACTGCTAAATCTATGAGAGCCCTTTGCAATAATTTTATGGCCGTTTTTTTGCATGCTATCTTTTGAGTCTCAACTTGAGCTTCCGGGCAGCTAGGTAAATAGGCCTAACATTTGAGTGGGGAAGAGGATAAAATTGTTCGATATAGTTCATGATCTCAGTCATGGGAGCAGTTTTGAAATTGACGTATCGGGATACTTCTGAGATAATATGCAATTCAGTCAGAGGAAAGTCTGGTTGAGTAAATTCCTGCTGAATAAGAGGATGTGGAAGGAGAAAATCATCAATATAGCGATCCTAATCCGTTCCTGGATAGTTGAGGAGTTATTTGAAGAGGTACTGGTTGCTTTAGTCTTCCATTTTTAGGTCTAGGTAGTCTTCGTGCTTATCCATACAGCTCATTCTTTACACTTTACTGAATAATTATATAAGATTGTAATTCTTGTCACATCTGATTTGTTAATTAATTAGCATAGAGATAACAATGTGTACTGAATTTGATGGTCAAATTAGTTTCAACAAATTATCAATCACCTATCGTCTGATGATTAATAGTTCAAGTGCTAAATCAAAACACGTCCTTGTTGAAGGATATCACGTCCCCCATTCATGGTGAGACTTATCATGTTTAATTGTGGAGGCTATTTTGATGGTTTAAGTTTGGCAATTTAAGTCATTCATCCAAAAATAATTGATACTAATTTATAGAGTATAATATATTCTAGAGTTTCATAGATGAAGCGCTTTGGTCCAACTCTATAGGAACCTCCTCCAGTACGCAAATGCAAATTTTCTGGCTATGCTTAGTCCTAGCAGTTATCTTACAAGCTCAAGATGCTGCGGAATTGGTAGTTGACCCCTGAGGCATCTCGGTACTTGTCCATACATAACAAAATCGAAGACCCTCTGACTGATTCAACTATTCCCCAGCTCTGCCTTGTGATATACTCTCCCAACATCTACCAACGACTCATTGATGATATTGCAGCCATTGATTAGTACAATGCTGGATACCAATGTGAACCCATGGACATTGAAAGTGTGGAGGTGATAAACGGATGATAATGTTGATGTTGCATACTGCTTTATTTGAGTATTTTAATGAAGGCAATGATATGAATTATGGCTTAAAGTGCGGCCCTAAATATTGATTGATAGATATGAGATGAAAAGATATTGATGGTGATTTATTTGAATTTATTGAAGTTAGTCTAGCTTTAATGATTCTCTTAAGGTGTATTTTTATTTTTCTGATGATTAAATTTTTGATGGTAAGAGTCTATATTTATAGTTCATAATTAACATTACA
>Ga0302188_10002669_pt1 | contig 12826 bp, 13 predicted proteins | sample II_Bog_E2_1_FD_198783 | JGI IMG/M metagenome (GOLD analysis project Ga0302188, IMG submission 198783) | Peat permafrost microbial communities from Stordalen Mire near Abisko, Sweden - II_Bog_E2_1 | ecosystem: Environmental > Terrestrial > Soil > Wetlands > Peat | place: Sweden: Abisko... | reverse complement strand
ATATTTGAGAACTTTGCAACATTTGCTGATTTTATGATGTAAGAGCTTATAAAAAGAATTGTTTACCATAAATCATTTTTGTTCAACCAAATTTATTTGCAGAGCATAGCTGATGGCCTTCAATAAAAAGTCCAAAATTAAGGAGGCAGAATAAACTCCTTTGGCAAAACTTCAAAAGATGTGGTGCTTTTCATGGGGTAGAAAATTATGATTAACTTAGATTCAAAAAAATTTGAGTCTATTCTTCCTGTTTTAAGAGATATGAAAGCGTCAAAAGCCTCCTAAATTTATTTCAGTATAATTAGCTTAATGCAGACTCTCTTATGGAAGTGAATCCTGTCAAAGCTATTGCCCATATTCAATTTATAGAATTACAAACTCTTGATTTGGGTATAATTAAAATTATTTAGCCTACAATAAGATTTCCTCATTCGAGGATCTGAGTTTTCTTGATGCGCCAGTTTTGATTCAACTACGACTACAATCGAATTACCACACTAATTTACGGTATCTTCGAAAGTGCCAATTTCGCAAACTAAGAATGATTAGACTGTGTACAATATGAGTAATATAGAAGATAACCCTTTAAACACTTTATAATTTAGCGAATGCGACTTGCCCTCTCTGCAGGAATTATCGATTGGAGTGTAAATAGGATATACTTCTTTGATGAAGCTTAGTTCTGAAAGAATGTGCTATATTAGAATTGAGAATTCATCAATTTCCAATCAATTAAAATAAATGATGCGAGCAAAGGCGAAAGAGTTGTAGATATTTGTATCAAAAGATTAAAATTCTTCTTTTTCGTCAGCACAATCCTAGCCAACTGGTATTGAGCCTTTAGCCTTTCCAAATTTATGATCAGCGGATATTTTATTAATCATCTGCAAATTTGAATAATTAATTACTGGATTGATTGTTAATTATATTATCCGTATTGAGTCAGATGCAGTCAATCTACAACGCAAATCCAGAAAAGGTAGTGGTTGTCATGGTGGGTCGTAACTGTAAGCTAATTTAGTGCCTGCGCGCGGCAAATCATACATCAGTAAAAAGATTTATCGTTTCCTGAACTGGCTAGGATTCAACACTCAAGTATTCAACGTTGGTAACTATCGTCGTAAATACATGATAGGTATTTATCTGTCTTATCAGACCATCAAATTGAGCTCACCAGTTAATTTTTCGATTACGAACACAAATAATTTTATGAACTGCGCTAGCAGATCGCTCAAGATTGTCTATCAGATTTGATCAACTACATGAATACAGAGGAGAATAAAGTTGCAATTTTCGATGGCACAAATAGCAACAAAAAGAGAAGGAGACATATCACCGACCAGTTGAAGTCAAGGCTAAATTGTAAGTATCAGATCATTTGGATTGAATCAGTCTGCACCAATGAGAGTGTGATAAACGAAAATATCCAAAAAGTTAAATTAAACGGACAGGATTATAGGCAAACCTCAATGGAGGAGGCTTTGGCTGATTTTAGAAAAAGAATCCATTTCTATTAAAAAGTTTATGAAACCCTAACAGCAGAGGAGGGGTATTCATACGTAAAGACTATAAATGTTGGAGAGGGAATTGAGATTAATAAGATTAACGGTTACTTGGTTTAAAAAATAATGACCTATACCATTAACTTAACTATTTCTCCAAAAAGGAATATCTACCTCTCTCGCCACGGAGAAAGCGAATATAACACCCAGGACAGAGTTGGAGGCAACTCTAAACTTTCAGAAAAAGGAGAAATGTATTCCAAAGCTTTGCCTAAGGCTCTAGATGAGCTTATTAAGGATAATTAAGAGAGGGAATAATTAACCATTCTAACCAGTGCCCTGAAACGTACAATTCTCACTGCTAAATATATTAAGATAAACAGCAAAGCTCCCATCTAATTAAGAATTCTCGATGAGATTAACGCTGGAATATGTTAAAATTTGACCTACAAATAGATATATGAAAAACATCCTTACATTTTCCAGTAACGCTAGAGCTAAAAATTAAATTTTAGATACCCATCTGGATAGTCCTACATTGATGTGATAGGTCGGTTAGAGCCTTTAATTTATTGGATTGAGCGGCAAAAGCATTCTGTTCTTGTTATCGGCCATCAAGCCATTATTAGATGCATTTCAGCTTACTTTTTTAATGTAGATTTGAAGGCACTACCCCATATTCCCGTCCCCTTGCATATTCTTATCAAATTAACCCCGGAAGATTATACCTTTAGTGAAGAATACGTATCAATTTCACTTGCGACTGGAAAAATATTGGAGGTTACCAAAGCCCCTCGGAAAAAGTTCTCTGTGGATCTAGATGGTTCGTAAAGTCCAAAGAAAAAGAATAAGTTTAAAACAGTTCAATCATCTATCATAAAAACGATATCACTTTGACCTACTCAATATATATCTAAACATATTTCTATTTTTATAATGCATATAATTCTAGATAGTATAAACTGGGGGAAATAAATTTATGATTGTTCGAATAACAGTCCTTTACTTTGAGTGATACAATTATAGATAATTAATTTTATATTAAAATGGCTGAAACTAATAACTTTTTATTTACTCAAGTCATTGATCAAAGATCCAATCCCACTGAATCAACTCACTAAAAAGCCGCTCATCACTTCTCGACCCTTGAAAAACTAAAGGAGATTAAGTCAAAATCGAAACAGATACAATGCGAATATATGATTCAAATGAAAAACCACCACCGAGTTCAGAAATCTTTATAAACAATCAATCGGCAATCGCTCATTAAAAGAATTGAATTTTTAAAGATATACGGCAACAAGAAAGCGAAATATCAGGGAAAGGCCATTTTATAGAAGAGTAGAAAGGAGCAGGAGGTGGTGCAGCGCCAATCATTAGATGCAGTTAAAAGACTGAAGCTGTAATATGAGCTTCAACATATTCTTCAACAAAATTAAGAGGAAGAACATATTTATCGTCTCCAGGAGGCTAATAGGAAAGATAAAACAGTACTAATCTTTTTATTGAGATTACTGAAAGACAGCTAGAGCTAGCATATCAAAGAGATCAATAAAGCAAGCGGCATGATGAAATTAAACGTCATAGTAATGATTTTATGATAAGAAAGAAAACCATTCAAACTTCACTGACCATGAGGAATAAACACAACTATGCTGCTAAAGTAAAACAATAACTGGCAATAATCGATCAGTATGAGGTATTAGTTAACTAATCTAGAATGTGATTGCAAACATGGAGCAATTGGCTACTCTTCAAGATGTGTATTTGACAAATAATGACGAATTCTAAAATTCAGTGTCCTTCCGTACTATATAGCCGCATTCCAAATCCTTTAATACAACTGCCCAAACATCGCGGCGGCAATTGTGATATTTAATAAATTTATTGATGGACGTAAACTTCAAATAATTAAAAGCAGATCATTTAGGTTTTTAGGGCATCTCACGAGAATTATGAATAAGGGGAAGGTTTCGCTCAATATAAGAGAGATAGTCCAATGTCTAAGTCATCTGCTGTTGACTATAAGTATTGGTCTCTTGCAGTAGATACTTCAGTCCTAGCTGATTGTTGATGTCTTCTAGTGTGCGAATGTTTGAAAGCATCTTAGTAAAGCTTATATATCCATTGTTTTCCATGGTGAGTTCCTCTTCAAAACTGAAATTTTTTGTAACATTTCCTTCCCAGCCTTAATCGCCTTCCATCTACTCTGCGATGCGCCGTCCACGCAATTTTTTCTTTTAGTTTAAATTTTAATAGCGTAGGGATGATAAGAATTCTCTGTAGTTTTGTTTGAGGTCCTTGAAAGTGAAACCAATCGCATCAAGCAGCCTTTTATTTTAGTTAAACTCCATGTGCTTCAAATTAATTATATATCTTTCTTAATGAGTCAAAAAAGAGTATGGCTTGACTGTGATCCTGGGCATGATGATATGCTCGCTATTATCATGGCTGCCTATTCTGAATAAATCAATCTCATTGGAATTTCCACTTCTGCTGGCAATTCTTATATCTAAAACACCACTCAGAATGCCCTCAATATTCTGTACGAAATCGGAAGGTAATAAATTCAGGTGATTAAGGGCTCCTCATGCCCACTTTCAAGACAATTGAAAATTTCTCCTTCTATCCATGGTCCTTCAGGATTATAGGGAGCAGAGCTACTAAAATCACCACATGAAGCAATCGAAGAGAAGCCTTTCTTGACAATATACAATAGAATCATGGCCCAACCATAAAAAATAGAGTTTGTGGCAACTGGATCATTGACTAATATTGCTATCCTTTTAAAGGCATTTCCAGATATTAAAAATAAAATTAGAGAAATTACAATTATGGGAGGAGCTATTGGATTAGGAAATTGGAGTCCGGCAGCAGAGTTCAACATTTTAGTCGACCCTGAAGCCGCTGCTATAGTATTTAAATAAGATTTGCCAATTACGATGGTTCCTCTGTAGGTGACGCACACTGTTCAAGTTACATAGCCTATTTTCGAATAGTTTTCTAAACTTCCTTCCTCTTTTGGGCAGAAAATGTCTCCTCTCTTCCGATATTTCCAAAAGATGTATAAAAAAGATCAAGACTTTTAATTTCCCGTCGCCCATGATCCATGCACAATATACTATCTGCTTCATCCTGAAGACTTTAAGACGAAAAAAGCTTTTGTCTAAATTTAAAACGAAGGAAATTCACGTGGACGTACTAACTGTCGTTTTATGCATTTTTAAAAGTATGACGTGAATGCAACAGTTTGCGTAGAGTTGAATGTTGGCAATTTTTGGAAAACTATGCTCTAATGTTTAAGAAAAATCAAGTGATTGATAAATTCCCAATCAATTATAAATATCTATAGATTTAAGTGTTGAAGTTTATACGAAATTAACTTATACGAATGCTCATTGATAAAATCAAATTAATTGAAATTGGCGATTATTAACTAATTTTAGCACATAATAGCGGTAAATGCGGGAGAGAAGTAACTATCAAAATACTTAGAATTCGTATCATACGATAGCAGATCCAAATTTGGCAAACAAAAAACGTCCTTTGAGGTGAGTTTCCTCTTAATTTCGGAAACACATGTCGGTGTGAGTCTTCCCTATCATCTGATGTCAGCCTCTCTCAAAGATATACTCAAAGTATAAATATTTTTATTTATAAATGTCACTTTATATGGAATGGCGAAATGAAGCTTTGGTGTACTAAGATTGAGTAACTTAAATTTTGTTTCAATGAAATTGAAAAATATTTCGAGTAGCAAGCCAACTCTCAGAAATAGAGAGTTCACATCAATCGAATTCCAGATTTCGTGTTTAAAGCCAATCATGAGATGAACCTGGAATTGTAAGTAAAGAATAGTTCCTATTCGGTGGTAAAGACCATAAAATATAATTCATTGTAAACTTAAATTGATGCGAGAGTGCTTCCTTTCTATGAGAGATTATACGACTTTCAAAAAGAGTCATTGGATTTTAGCATTAAGAAACATGGTCGCTTATTATTAGCAGACGAGATGGGTGTCGGTAAAACCATTCAATCTCTAGCCATGCTCAGTATCTATCGCCACGACTGGCCATTTCTGGTCATCTGTCCTTCCTCATTGCGACTCAATTGGCAGCAATAAATATTGAATTGGCTTGCTGACTATATCAAGAAACCCGAAATTCAGGTTTACTCAAAGGGAGGCACTCCCATTAAGTAAAACATTAAGGCTTTGATAATTTCGTATGATCTGGCTTGGAGAATCCGCGATATGCTTGATTCATTCAAGGCTGTCATTGCAGATGAGGCACATTATCTTAAAAATACTGGAAACAAACGGTCTGATATACTGACACCCTTTCTGAGTTCGAGAAAAAGAGTGATTCTGCTTACTGGTACCCCTGCTCTGGCAAAACCTCGATAAATATACAATCTGCTTTCAATTATTCGTCCAGATGTGTTTACTAATTTCAGGTAGTTTGGATACAGATACTGTGAGCCTGCTGTAAATCCCTGGAGCAGAGTTTTAGAGTTTAACGGATGTCAAAATACAAAATAGTTGCACTATCTTCTAAAAGATAAGATAATGATTCGTCGATTGAAAAAATAGGTCTTGACACAATTACCAGATAAACAGCGTCAGAAGGTAATGATTTAAACAGATAAGGCAGTTATTAAAGAGATAAAAGAACTGCTGAGTAATTCAGGAAGTGAAAATAATAATTTCTAAAATTTAGTTGTGGAAATGTTGAGCAATTTCAATTCTGATAATATCAATGTTAGTGCTGATGAGAGAAGCTCCATTTCAAAGGCCTATAATCTGACAGCAAAAGCCAAATTAGAGTCAACCAAGGAGTATATATTTTAGCTGCTTGAAAATAATGTAAAACTTATTGTTTTTGCACATCATAGGACCATGTTAGATGGACTTGAAGAAGCTATCAAGGAAAAGGGGTATAAATATATGCGTATTGATGGTACAGTTACTAGTGAGGCACGCCATGAAAGAGTTCAAAATTTTCAATCGGATGAAAAAATAGTCATAGCACTTTTAAGTATTACTGCAGCTGGAGTTGGATTAACCCTAACTGCATCAAGCACTATTATCTTTGCTGAACTGCATTGGACTCCGGGAATAATGATACAAGCTGAGGACAGAGCCCATCGTATCGGTCAAAGAAGTTCAGTGAACTGCCACTATTTGATTGGATAAAATACACTAGATGAGATGCTTTACCGTTTTCTTGAAAAGAAAATAAGCAACGTGGCTTCCTTCGTCTAGGGGAGAGGCTAAAAATTATAGATTGAAAGTTTATCAAAGGGGCAGAAAGGAAAATATTCAGTGAGCAGTGGCAGTAATTAAGATAATAGTAAAAATATTCTTTTCAAATTCGAATCCATAAAACCAATTGTTGATAAATACTTTTATAATAAATCTCAGGATACTGAAATATCAGACCAAACTGTGCACTAGCCCGTAGATGATATTGAGAGTGAATTTGAGCTGAATAAAAATAGGAAAAAGAGACAACCTCTTTAAATATCTGAAGAATCAGGGAGCAAAGAGGAATAAAAAGAAATGAAATAGCAAAGCGAGAGAGCAAAGCAAGAATAGGTTGAGAGGATCAATGAATAATAGTAGCTTAATTTGAATGAAAACTCTTCTATTGACAATTTCATCATTTAAAATGCTAAATAACTACGAAACCTATCAAGCAGCTTCTAGAGCGACAACGATAGTGAAGAAACTAAGTGATTCAATAGCGTAATATTGTTTTAATAACTCATCTTTATCAAGCCAAATAAGAATAGCAGAGGGCAATAGAAATAAGGGAGAAACATGAGCAATAAAAATCATTTATTTTTTGCCTCTTTGCTTAGACTTCTCTGTTTTTCGCTGCTGAATGGTTTTCGTTTCTTAGAGAATACTTTTTCGCAGATTTTGATGTGCTTTTCATAAGAAGATAGATTGAACTTGCGCTAACAATTGAGGCACTCTTTTAAAATAATATCATTATCCCCCAGCTACTATTACTCATTAAAATATGCTAATTCTATATTAAGTGGTTCATGACATATTTGCTAAATTTGTTTATCTGATTTATTTTAAAAATCTATCTTTTTGAAAGTGACTTCCTGACCTTAAATCCTGGTGAAGTTGAATTATGTATTAATTTCCTTGGATTTTGTCTTAAAAATAGTATTAAGTGAATCTTGTGATGAACTTACGTTAATTCTTTCCTCAATCAGATTCCGATTTTGATTCTAACTCTTTGCATTAGTCAGGATATATTTATAACCAAACTGTATAGCTTTGAGATATTATTAACATTTTTGTGAATAGTATTTGCTTGGATCATAGCAATTTTATTTTAACAGGACGGTTTCCTATAGTTTAGATTCAGCCATAGAGGTAAGATAAGAGGGGATAATACCTTCCTGTTTGAACGATTGAGTAGCTGTCTTTTGAGGAGTAACAGTCCTCTTTCTTTTGAGAAAGCGAAATGGGTCTTGGGTTTTTGATTGATTCATCTTACAATTTGAAATGGAATAATATAAAATATCATTAAAATATAATCGTTTGGAAGATGTTAGATCTAAAAAGTCGCAGAAAGCTAAGAGCTGAACTTAAAAATCCTCAGCCTCAAAAGTAAAAAGAAGCGGAGTTGGTTAATAAGAATCTGCTAAAAAGACTAAGTTTTAGCTTCTATGGGCAGGAGACGATAAAAAAAAGCAAACAGATTATCTGTGATAATTATGACCTCACTGATTAACTTCCCTAAATTATAAATTATCAAAGTCGCAAGAGTATGTCAAGGCCAATAACGAGAGAGAATTCCTTGAGAAACTCTAGATAAAAAAAGCCATCTATGAAACTAAGGATAGATCATCTCTTCCAAGATGAAAAATATGATGAATATGATATTGTCACCACCAATGCTAGTCAGTTCGAAGGGAGGGCGAGGGAGAAGAGCACTGGCCAAAAAAAATCATCCCGTCCATGCAGCGTTAAAGTCAAATTCCAGAAACCGGAAGATAAAATAATTAAAACCAACAAAAATGGGCTGAATGCTGCCTTAACAGTTAGGTCAAAGACTCCAAAAAATTTGAATAGAAAAGGATAAGGATGTGCTGTTAAAAAAAAGTGATATTAATAACTTACTACTTGTATTTAAGTTTTATAGTTGAAAGTAGGAAATGTATTGAAAGATAGATGTAGCATAACTTACGAATATTCATTATATAAGTAGTTTTATGTTTAATAATTGCAACTATATCCTTTAATATTAATCCTTATATTATATTTCTGTCCTCTTCTCCAATGAACGAACCAAAAGACTATGATTTTATGTTTAAACTCATCCTTATTGGATCTCAACATGTTGGCAAGTCAAACATTCTTTATCGCTATTTAAAAGGAGAATTCTTGGAATCATCGACGAGTACTCTTGGAGTGGAGTACGGAGCAAAAACAATTACTACTGCGAAGGGGAATCGTATTAAACTGCAAATATGGGACACTGCTGGCCAATAAACATACAGGTATACGGATAAGATATTTAGGTCAATAACAAAAATATTCTACAGGGGTGCGTCTGCGGCTTTGCTTGTCTATGATATTACTAAAGAAAAAACTTTTGCGAATTTGGATAATTAAATAAAATTTATAAGTAACTGTTTTTAAAGATAGAATAAGTTATTGGAGGAGATATTGTAACGATGATTGTCGGTAATAAAACTGATCTTTAATAGGAAAGAGTTGTCAGCAAAAAATGCGGGCTCTAATTCGCACAAAGTAATAAGTTTGCCTTTTATTAAACTTCAGCAAAAGAAGGTACAAATGTTGAACTCATATTCACGCGCATTGCATAAGGTATTGAATCATTAATAAGATAGAATTGTAAAAGATAGTGAATCAGCCCCAGCCAAAGCATTAGCCTGACACCAATAATTAATCAGGGTAGCCCAAAATATTATAGCCTGAAAGATTCTAAGTAATTGCGCTGAAAAAACATCAGCATCTGAAACAGGAAAGAAAATAGCGTCAACAATGCTGTCAATGATGGATACATTATATAAATTTGATTAAATAATAAATAAGATACAAGATGAACAATAACTAAGAATGGATTCAAAGGACATAAAAAATTGAATATCTTGATTATATACTACCTAAAGACTGGATAAACATCAGAGAATATCTTGATGATATCGATAGATAGTATATCAAAGATCATCAAAAAATAAATAAAAAAACTAACTTTAATAATCCTGTAAAGGAGATCACTTTATAAAAAATATAGGCTAAATAGCATCAAGTTTAGAATTAATCAAATCAATTATAGTTGATTAACAAAAAAGAGACTTTTGCTCTGAAAAATAAATAAGGAAGTAAATCCCAAAATGTTAATAAAAGTAAACCAATTGAAAAGAATTCAAATTGCTGTTAAGATAATGAATGTCACTTCTAGAATTAGAAAAACAAAACTAAAAAACATAAAAAGCAGAATTGTTCAAAGATTGAAGCTCGCAACAGGAAATGCTGGCCTGAGATGAGTGTGTACTTACAAACAATAAAAATAAACCTTACTTATCGTCAAATTTACGATATTACTTCGGATATTTTAGTAATTCCTTACAAAACGATCAATTTCGAATATTACCCTGGAAATATTTTAAAAACTCATTTTGTAAATCAAAAATAAACATTATCGTCATCTAATTTTGGATCTGTGAATATTGTCTCAATCAAGGAAATTGCTAATTTCAGATATGTTGCTTTTTTAAAGATAGAATAGAGCGAAATTGACAAAAGCTTGCAACTAGGCATTTTATCACTAACATCTATGATAGTATTGAACAAGCATAAGCAAATTCAATCTATTGTATTTCCTCTGAATGAAAAAATTAATAAAATAAGTCCTGTTCTTGATATTATGTCCACTGATCCAATCTTTAGAAAAATAAAATAGCTTTAAATATTTTTCTGTTGCCGAGAACCTGAATAATTTTAGAGGCAGTGCTTAAGCTTTAGATCGTATTTGAGTTAAGCACAGTCATGATTGATAGCCAAGAATATTCATTTATTGTGAAAATTTATACCTATCAATTAATAGATGATTCGCAAAACAATTTTAAAATCTTTTTCTGCATACATTACTGTCCAATCAGCATAAATTATGTCTGTTACTATCTTTAATAAAGATAAAATATAATCATATTAGCAAAAGTTAGCAATAATATTAATTTACAAATTTTAAATTTTATTATAGGCTTTTCGATGTCCACTCATGCCGATGAACAGCTCACTTCTCGATTACGTTCAACTCTCCTGTAGTTGAAGATGATGAATCAGCAAAAAACCAAATCTCCATTTCATCATGCAGCTCCAATAGGAATAACATTCATGGGTTATAGTGAGTATAAGAGCAAGAGACTATTGAAAAAGAAGTCTGTAAAACAAAAGGAAAACTCAGAAAATATCGAGTACAATCTTAGAACTTAACTAATAAAGAGAATGAGAATGACAAAACAAACTAAGAGTCATTTTAATGGGCTAGACATTAATAGAGCAATCATTCACTTTAGCTCCAATCAAAAGATAACAAAATCCAGCATTTAAAATTAATAATTGAGTAACAAAGTCAGTGATACTTCGGGGGATGCTAGATTATCAAAACATAAAAAAATATTATCCTTTCGCAAAGATAATCCGCAATTTGCAGAAATAAATAGTAAATATAATGGGTAAAAAGTTAAACTTTAAAGTTATCGTGAGCGTAATTAGCGGCCTCTATCAGCATTTACACAAAATTATAAATTTAATTATCCTCGAAATAGGCCGAAGCTAAATAGCATGGAAATGCGGTTTAAAACAGAAAGAAGTAATTATTTTAATAGTAATGAACTGTAAAAGGATCTCGGGGGTTGGAATGTGCCCTACTAAGAAGATGATTTTTGAGTCTATTCATAATTGTCGATAAAATGAATAATTTATGTAATTTCCCTTTTAATAGTTTTAGACTACTAAGAATTTATTAAATTGTCATTATTTAATTTTATTAATGGAGTTATTGATTTATTAAAGCTGATTATTAGGTGAGCATTAATTTAATGGTTTTCTATTCCCGATATCTACCCATCATCAGTTTCGTTGTCGGTAGCAGTGCTCTTCTCTTCCAAACTATCGTTCTCTATCCTTGGCACAATGAGCTCGATACCGAATTCAAAAGATTAAAGGATCAGAAATAGCAGCAAGACCATAAATTAGAGGAGTATAACTCCAAGAAGATGGATAAAATTCATGAACTATAAACCAAACTCAATCATTTGATTGACTTAGAAATAGAAAAACTTAAAAAAGAAGGCAAAGGTAAATGATGCATTTGTCCTTTTATTTAGCGACTATATATAATCTGCCAATTCTGATTGATTGAGAAAAGATTGACTACTCTATTCTCATGTGAATTTTTAATGAAAAATGTGTAGAATCAAATTTGTTGTTATGATATTTGTGTCTATTAAACTGTTATTTTAATAAAATAATCCAATAGAGCCTTATGTATTTTTCCAATTCCTTATTAAAAGATTTGTGAAGGTTTTATGACTTATTGATATAAAAGGATAATAAGCATCAAATTTAGAACGATATTTGGAATATCTTCTCGCTTGTTTTCCAAAGATTATAGACTGCTTCTTTATTGCTTCCCAGTGCGTTTGCATCAACAATTCGAGTATTACTATCATAATACTTCCCATTTTATAATTTCTAAAACTTTTGTCTCGCCAAAAACAAACTTGTCCTCGATCCATCTTACGAACTTACATAAAAACAGCAGCATAATGTTTTGAAAAATTTCAACAAGCACACATCTCTTGCAAATTACGTGTCTACAATGCCCGGGTGGAGGCACATGGCTTTAATATTTGGATACTTGCTGAGTTTGTCAGCCAAGGCGACTGTAAATTGAACATTAGCTAGCTTTGATTTCGAGTATTGTTCCAATGAACTAAAGCCTCTTTCGCATTTTAAATCTTCATATGTTGATTGGGAAGTATGAAAATGAGCTCTCGACGAAACACTGATAATTCTGGCTTCTTTTGACAACTTAAGAAGGGGAAAAAGTAAATATGTGAGGTAAAAATGGCCAAAATGATTTGTAGCCATTGTCATCTCAATGCCCAATTCATTTAAATTCCTTTGGTCGACTATTATTCCCGCATTGTTTATCAGAATGTCGATGACATTGAATTCCTTCTTTACGCTGTCAGTAAACTATTCGATAGATTTCTTCTTTGAGAGGTCGAGCTGAAAGCATTTGATTTGCCCATTCGAATTGGGG
>Ga0302188_10002662_pt1 | contig 12842 bp, 9 predicted proteins | sample II_Bog_E2_1_FD_198783 | JGI IMG/M metagenome (GOLD analysis project Ga0302188, IMG submission 198783) | Peat permafrost microbial communities from Stordalen Mire near Abisko, Sweden - II_Bog_E2_1 | ecosystem: Environmental > Terrestrial > Soil > Wetlands > Peat | place: Sweden: Abisko, Stordalen... | reverse complement strand
ACAATCAAAAACTCTTCGTGAACAAGCACTACGATAGAACAAAGAGACCCTGCTGACAGTCGATGACGAATTCCACAATAACTATCTTGGTCTTAATCGGTCCTCATTGGATCCCCAATCGGTTCGAGAAAGTATTGAGTCCACACCTTTACCTGTACATGAGAGCATAACCACAACAATGCGAACTGAAGAGACACCCCAAGGGAACCACCTGCACAAACAATAAGAAAGATAAAATCTCAATCAATGATCCATCAATCCAAATAAATCATTATAAATATATTGAATACTGGAAAATAATTAAATCACCTCCTAAACATATAATTGCTAATACACAGAGTATAATATTACCAGTCAGTTTCCAACTGGTAAATTAAATCATATAAATGATAGCAACTTCCCCTGATAATTTAGACAGTATTTATTTTTATTGAATACTTATCATATGTATTGAATTTTCTACTAAACCATCTTTTTTTATATTTTCACTTTGATTGGCGCCTCAGGAGTGGCAATTTTTATACCGTAAACAAGATCACGTAACTATTCTTCACGTTTATTAATTCGCAATTGCTCGCTACGGATACAATTCCACATTGTGTCATATTGCTATTTACATCCCTTTAAACTAAATCAATAGTGAATTACTCAATTACTCTACGTCTGTTTTCATTTGCAATCTTCATGATTGAAAGACAATATTGAAGTTCGCATGCTTTGTCTCTGCAAATAAGCTATGCTACAGTTTCGGTCGTTATATTTGGAGAGTTTTTGACTTGTCTAAGTGATAAAAAGGATACTTAATGTATGGGTTTTATGATTTGCACATGGAGTAGAGTTAAAGATGATGTTTGGGTTCATTACGTCTAGCGAGATCTTTCTTGACATTCTGCCAAAACTTATTATCGGGATTTTCCATATATTATTTGGAAATGTCTTGTTTGTATCGCTGCCAATAATGTTCGGTCATCACAACTATTAGAATAAGCTATAATTAAAAATCATAAATATTTAATTGTCAATGTTTTAAAATACATGATCGTATTAAAATATGAAATCAAAAAATAAATGAATACAGATCAGTAAATTGGAATTATTAAAAAAATATCTGAGCTAATGATAATGTTTCATCGGAATTAATTTGATTTGTTTGAAGGAAGCTAATTTATCATTTTAATCACAGTCATGTTGCTTATTTGTATAAGTTTATTATTTAAATTTAAAAAAACAGATATAATAACATATCCAAGAAAAGCTTATGAAAGACTAAAAGAACAATCAACAATAGTGATAGCCCAAAAAGCAAATCTTCACTAAAATCAAATGTTAACTTCTGGCAGTAGTTAAAATAAAATTTAAAGAGGAAGAAAATTGCCAAAATTGCCAGCGACAAGTGCAGTCAGTAATTTGAAAATTGCTCACTAAATTTAAAATCTTGCCCACATTTTCAAATATTAAAACATTTGAATGAATTAACTGAGGTTAGAAATATTACACTTAAAATAATGTTATTAAAATCATTTCAAATGAAAGGAAACTAACACAACAAGCCTTAATTGAATGATGGTTTATTTATTGATTTTTAAAATTTGTTAATTTAACATATATTACATATTTAAGCAGGATATGCGATGAGAATTCCAGACCAGCAGAGGTAAAATTCAGCCAATAAAGTTTTCAAAATAAAGACGCGAACTTTAGCGCAAGCGACTTTAACTCTTACTTCTACTCCTTGATAAGCCTAGTCTTTAAAATGTCCTTTTCATTGAACCATTTGGATTTTGTTGGTACAACTTTTTTATTTAAATTAAATCGCTGTCCCTAAAATAATTAATAAAAGGTTATAATTATTTGATAAAAAAAAGGTCTTTCATAGATTTTAGTGTTTACTTACTTAAATATCTTGACTGTAAAGATAATGAAAGCAAATTTTATCTTTTCTGCAAAGATATATATAGTTCAATCTTTCTTAATTTGGATGATTTTATTTGTATCGAAATCAATTTAAGGCAGGATGATGAAGCACTAGTTCTCGAACTTATGCTGTTATGGCTTGAACTTGAGCTTGAGTTTCAGCTTCAACGTGTAATCTCAGCACGTTTTATGTTCCACTGGCTCGCAAAAATGCTTTCTTTCCATGATGCTTTTTTAGAATTTCCTCAATATTGTCTTGCAATCCCTTAGGCTCCACGACTTTGTCCTCAATTTCAGTGACTCTTAGATTTTCCTTAGTTTTAACTGATATTTTTGAAGTTAAGCTTTCCAAGTCTTTATAAAGTTTCAGAGTATCTCTGTAATCCTTCTTTAGATAAAATAGGGCTAGTTCAAAAAGTAAGAACACACAGATAGCATCTCCAACTGATGGATTGCTCAATTTACAAACATTAACATAAAACTCGAGAAAATGTAAATATGAAATAAGTTATTCCTTTATTTAAGGCTTTTCTGCAACAGCAGGGGATTCCAGCAAGAACTTTTGGTTAGTGAGCAAAGCTTCCAGTTTTTATAAATAATCGTCTTTAAAAATGACAGTTCCATGTCCATTTGCTTCAAAATAAATACCGATGTCATAATGCTCAGCCTTTTAGTGAAGATTTTTAACTCCAGTTGCAGCAAAGACGGGCTACATTCCAAATGTTTTCTTGAGGTATTCAGAAGATGAATAGTTAGCATAGTAAGTTTGGATGAATCCGATCGTTGGTGAAGTGGGAATGTTAATGAATAAGTTTTCACTGCTGTTTAATTTATCTGTTTTTGCTTTTAATTCGCTTGATATTCTGTTGAAAAACTCAGTCAAAACAGTACCAGTTCGATCGCCATCAATCAGATTCAATTTTCCCTCAGTTTCAGTGCTAAATTAAATTAGATGTACTAAAACACGATTCTATCAGCATCTCCATCGAATGATAAATATGAATCAGAATGTTTTTTGACAAAATTTCTGGGGAAAAGTTTATTGGTTTTAACGTAATCAGCTCCACAATCTTTGTTGAGGTATTCATCATCTGAGCCGTTAGTAATTTAGGCTTGAATGAATTCCTTGATTTAATGGCTAAAATATGGAAGAGCTTTGGCTCCCACTCCGTTAGCACAATCTACTGTTCGATGGATAACTTGCTTCCACCCAAGATAAGTGGCGCTTTTGATGAAATATTGACTGAAATTTATCCAAAATTATTTTCTAATTTCCTCGGGATCCTTAATTTCTCTCTTGAGATGAACATTATTCAAATAAACTAGCTAATAAAACTAGTACCATAGTATTGAAGCTGAGGAGTGGTAGTTACATGAAAATTTAAAGCTTTACCTCCCTGAGATTCAATTCCAAGAGTAATCAAATCCAAAAGTGGTTAAGTCGAAGGACGAGTGTCTCCTCCAATAAAAACTGTCACGGGTGCTTCATAGACTGTCAATGCTTTTTTAAGGAGATAGGATTTAAAATTAGCCACTGCAACCTATAGATTCTATTAATTCACAAACTCTTCCACTTTAGGCTCATAGTCTTTCTAAAGCATGTTTCCCCTGAAGTTGGTTATTTTCACTCCATTGTCTTATCTCTTGTTGTGACTGGCTGAAATCACCACTCCCAAGTTACGGTCAGGGGATGTGCGATTGAGGATGGTAACAAATGCTCCTACTCTAAAAGCTATCTGAGTAAATTGAGCAATACGAATGGCATGTTGACCGCGAGGTCTCTAAATCCTGCAGTTCCATAGGCTGCCTTTTTGTTTATTTTTAGAAATTCTTCACGTAACTATCTGTCTTTTTCAATGAAACTCATATCCAAGATATATATATATCAGTAAAAGTTGAATTATATATAATATCTTTGATATGATCAAATGTCCTTAAGTCTTAATTGATACTGGCAGAGGAGTCCATCAATATAATAGAAGACAACTAATAAACTAATGAGCTGAAATATAATTAAAGACCATTAAATTGGTTAATTTGGCAATTTGTTAGTGTAAATTAGACACTATGAATATTCTAAATACTGAAATATGAAGAATTATTTTGCCAAAAACTTATCCAGTAATTAATATCAATATATTATAACTCTTATTATGGGAAGCTTGTTCAGCGGAAATGATGTCAGTGCCATTGTCTTCAATAACACACAACATAAAATTTATTATCGCTTAGCCACTTAGGAAATGAAGACTGTTCAAGAGATGAGTTAAGTAGGAATCAAAATTTAAGTAGATTTATTCTCTCCAGGTTTTGCGTTTACATCTCCAAAAACGATGGAGAAAAGATAGCTGTTTCAGAATTAACGCTATTTCCCTTGCTATCAATATGATTTTTCTCGGGAAAGCTTGTAATCGAAAGACAAACTTCGTCCAGGAACAATGATATCTTTCTATCAGGTGTAAAAGGCTGCTGGCAAGAATAAAAAAGAAAAGCTAATTTATATAGGAGATGGAAATTTGCCAAAAGGAATTCGAGCATTTTCGATAACTGAAAGATAAAACGTATGTGAGATTAGAACTCTAATAGGATTTAAAAATATATACAAAGAGGCAAAAAAATATGATAGTGATTCCCTTGGAAAGTCGATTTTAGGTCTAATTGAGCGTTTATGGGTCAACTTAAGTGAGAATTAAAAGCAAGCTGTAAAGGAAGAAGACCCAGACATTTACAAGATGTATGCAGTTATAAAATGATTTTTGAAATATCTATTTCATGTTATTCAATGTATTTGGATTTAAACTGTTAAATGTTTATATCTTATCTCTGCCTCGTGAATTTATCCTTAATACTGGACGATAAGATGTCAAAAGATAGTTTATACATAAATAAAAAATACACGTATGAGCCATTTATCATATAAACAAAAAATCATGATATTGAATAAACAGAAGATTGATTATTTTCTTTTTTTACAATATTTGTTTGGACAAAGCATTTCTCCAAATTTATTAATACCACAAATTGGATAATTGACTGAAATATTTTAAGAGCCGATATTATCTCCTTCAGTATCAACATTGACTGTTCTACTCATATAAACTATCTTAAAACCTAAACTGAAATTCACTATAGATAAAATAATTTATGATAACATTGTGATTATTTTATATTATTCGAAGAGATAAGAGCTTAATTGTTCTGCTAATATAATTATTATTGCTAATTGCTGGAGAAAACACAATGAGAAAAGTAGGCATTGTACTCATTCTCTTTTTTATCATTCAAATTTTGGTTTCATCGCAAAGAGATCCAAATCCACTCAACGGAGAACGTAATCGTCAGAGACCTAATCGAGAAAGGGAAAGAGAAAGGGGAAGAGGAAATAAAAATTCTGAAGAAAATGATCGTATAGCTGATGAGTCTCTCTTATCAGAAGAGCAAGAAAAGGCTCTCGAAGAAAGCGCAAACAGGAATAGAAGCAAAAGATCAATAAACCAACTATAATAGCAGGAATCAGAAAATCCCCAACTTACTAATTAATAATTGAGAGAATTTCGATAATCTAAAAATCATAAACCTTTAATTCAACTCATCTTTCTTTTAGTGGGAGCACTCATTTTAGTTTTGCTCATAGTCCTTGTAAAATTGTTTAAAAAGCAATAAAATCCTCACTTAATTCCAGAAATTCAACCCAACCCTGTCATTCATATAATAAATCCCAATTTACCGATGGAATAAACGTTGCATGCAAGTATGAATAAGCCTGGTTCGAGATCAATTTAGGCAATAAAGGAAAAATATTTGATGAACAACATCAGTTCGGTGAATGATTTGAACGGACACGAATGCAGGAACGTGTAGCATCAACCAAATACTCCTACTTTTAACTACTATAATTTCAGTAACACTTTCTGATTAACAAATTCTTTATATAAATGAAAAGATTAATATCAATCTGCTTAACTCAACCATTTCAAGATGTTTTTGAATTCTAATTGTAATTACACAAGGAATTAATATAATCATCTTTTTTGTTAATTTGCTCAAAATATGAGGGCATATAAAAATCAAGTTGATTTGAAACACTTCTAATATTGAGAGATAAAATTGCCACTTAATTTGTTATTATTTGTATTATTAAACATATCAACAACATGGCTCATAGATCAGCAGAGAACCAGGAATAAATTTATGTTCTGCAATATAACCAAATGAGAGGAACTAGGGAAGGTAGGTTAGCTGCTAGAAACTGGAAGAAAGAAGAGAGTAGTCGCATTTTAGAAATGTAATCACAGAGGGGAGTAGAACTCCCTGGAAGATATCTCGTGGCTGTTGTCTAAGACGATAAAATAGTAAAGTGGTTGCCGAGTAAAATGATAGATATGCGATCAACTGCAGTGAACGAACAGTAAACAGAGTCTAAAGTGCAAAAATGGAGTTTATAACATAAGAAGAATATGGTGTCTCAATTCGGAACCAGTAAAAGTAAGCGTAAGCTTAATCAGATGATGAACAACATCATCCAGTGAACGATAATGATCAATATTTGTAAAATTTAACAATCTTAAACATTATCATTTTTTGTGGATTTTTGTATTAGCATAGGGGGCATTACCTCGAAGATCAGATCCGTGAACATATTGACCTGATCCCTATTATAATTTTGTCACTTGCAGCTCCATTTCACCTTTTTGAGGAGCCTTTTTTGGGAGTTGACCTTATTATCTCATTTGTTTGGCATGCTTTAGTGAGTATAACTTAACTAAATATTGCCGTTCAGTTGGAAGGATTTTCTTCGTATCAAGTTACTCTATATAAAAAAGGATATACATAGGTTTTTCGCTAGAATAACTATATAATCTCTATATTTAGGAACATTGGCAAGAGCATTACCTCTAAAATCAAGAATTTTAAGTCTTTCCATAGAGCCTAGTGGTTACGAGAGATCCCCCATTTAATTGAGAGAGTTATTTTTTAGGCTGAGGCTATTAATGACTTTTAAGTCCTTTAAACCTATATTAGTCATTCTTTACTCGAGATATTTTGTACTCGATTTCCATCACAATACATAGTTTCCAGGCAATATCCAAGGGCACTGCATGTCTATTCTTCAAAAACGAGTGATCTTTTTGATTTTTGATTGCTAATATTAATAAAATGCAAATTTTTATTGTTAGTCAATCCTTCTAATTTGGAAAGATGATTATCGTTTAGAAAGATTTGCTCGAGAGTCTAAAGATTGTTTAGACCCTCTATTTTGCAAATTTAATTACTTTCCAGTTTAAGTATTTTAAGCTTATGCAAATTTTACAATCCTTCGATATGATAAATATGATTATGACCCAAATATAGATTTTGAAGTTGAGGAACTCTGCTCATCTAAGCTATGTGAGTAATATCTTTTTCTTCTAAAGTGATCAATGTGATTTTGCTGAGTGGGACCTTTTCTTTTCCCTTAAGAGTGACTCCTTTGAGGAGAATAGCTTCAGTGATGGATTTGTCAACAAATTATTTGACGTCCTCTGCTTCTTGCACTGTTTCTTATTTAATTTTAATTTTCTGCATTTTCTATGACGCTTCCTCTAGTCTAACCCTTTATTAAAAATCTTTTTGCTTATCTTTTGCTAAAGCAAGTACCTTTTGCATGGCTTCCTCTGAAAATATCTATCTTTTTTCAACTTCTTTAGCGTTTGCATTCACAGCAACCATTATAATTATACATTCCTCAGGAGAATAACCCAACTCCACAAGTTACGTTCCTTTCATATAGGTAATAGTTTCCCACTCGTCAAACCCACTCTCAATTAGTAATTTAATTCTTTCAGTTGGTAGATGATCGCATAGTTTATCAACCAAAATTTCCATTATTTGTGGACCCTCCATGAAGATGTAAAATATATCTATTAAAGAAAATGATTCTTATTCAAATATATAACTAAGTAATTAAAACATCAGATTGTAATATAATCTTGGTGAAATGCAAGAGACGCCCAAGGCAGAGTATCTCCCCTGCTTGCGAGGAGGATATCACTATGGAGAAGTACTCAATATGGTCTGTTTGGGAAAGGGTTGTCAAGAACAACTTTTGTGCTGTTGCGCTTGTGTCGAAGAAAATCATAAATAGCATAAGTATTTTCATGCTAATAAAGCACAAAGCCTTTGCGATTGCTGATGCTTGAGGTCTCCAAAGCGGCAGTTAGTGTAAAGCCTAATAAATTTAATATCGACATCGCTCTATAGCTGATCAATTCTCATCTCAAAGAATCGCTTATGGTACATCTTTGCTTATGAAGAACTTTACCAAATTTAAGGAAACAATAGGTAATAGTTTAAAAGCTATTGAAAATTCCATAATCAACTATTATTCTTATTTAACTGATCAAGTGAAATTAAAAAACACTGATCCTATGAACGAAATACAGCAAGCCTTTAAGGTGATAAATTTGATCAATGCTGAACCTAAAGAATATATCCTAGCTGTCAGGCGAATAACTGGATTAATAGACATGAAAAATGATTAGGGAGAGCTTGGCGAGGATGATATTGTCAATTCACTCAATGTCTCTAACTAAAACATGAGAAAGCAGCTTATGATTAGTCTAGAATAAGTGAGTAAGAAGTTAGAAGAGTATAATGTGAAACTTCAGGAAACACTAAAGGGCACCAGTATTTGGAAACAAAATAGTTTTAAGTTTAGTCCAACTTTTAAACATGCAGATATTAAAATAATTCAAGATAACCTGGTTAAATCATCAAACAGCTCAGGCTACAAATTTGCAATGATGGAACCACACCTCGAATCAGGAGCAAGTATCAAACATTTTGGCTTTAGGATCAAAGAATCCTCATCCAATTGGATTGCAGTAGGCATGTGCCACAAGAATGTTGTCGTTACTAAAAATTATGGATTTAACTTTAGTTCCATCGGACATGGTGCTTACATGATCAGTGCAAATGGCGGCAGTTGGAGTCATTCAAAAATTGAACATAATAACAGTGTTAAGGTATATTATTAAATAATTTAGGCTTTCAAATTCTCGAAAGGCGATGTAATTGGAATTAAAATTAACTTATTAGACAAAACAATTTTGTTTAAAAAAGGCACTGAGACTTATTCACTGAATTTCGAAACCATTGCTAATGACGAATTACGCCCTTGTGTATTGTTTTACTATCTCAATGATGAGGTAGAGTTCCTCCCCAACTACCAGGGTTGATGTGATTGCTTTGTTAGTTCAGTGTGCATGACCTATTATGACATATTGTTAATAACTTCAATAAAACGCTTGGCAATAAGCTATAATAAAATATACTTTATATAAAAATGAATGAATTATTTAAATTTCATTACTTATTTCAAATGTAATAATTCGTTAAATGTAAATTACAATTAACAAACCCATCAAAGAACTAAATCATTTGCTTTTGCAAAATGACGAACAGCCAACACCCAAAAGATCAACTTCTCACACGAGAGGCCATCTCAAAGAAGTTCAAAAGCAAGCGATAAAAGAGAATTAGCCTTTAATTAGTAATGTTGCCTGTCGGCAGACACACTCAATTTCAAAAAAGATCCCTAATGAAACAGAAGAATCTATTCGGAACAAGTCTCGGCCTAAAAGTAGAAAAACAATGGGACCTGTGCCAAGCTTCAGAGCTTGCTAAAATCATGAAGATGAGTTTGGCTGTTTTAATATTCAGATCGAAGGGTAAAGATTATATTATTGTGAAAAATGTGCTAAAAAGCTTAAAAATCAAGGCTTTCCAATAAAAAAATAACAGTAATCATCAATTCGTAGCATTCGTGAAAAAAATGAGGAAACGGGCACAAGTTTTTCCCATCTTCAAGGGCATCCACAATTCAAAGAATTAAAGATACTTTTAAGTGAAATTTATAATGTCTAAGAAATAATTGAGGCAAGTTAGAAGAATAAAAAATAAATTTAGTAATTATTTAACTTAAAAATTTAAGAAATTCAGCAGTTTTATGAAAAAGTAGAACAATTTATTTGTGAAAGTCGATAGGAAGGAATCAATTCACTCCTTAAACTAAAAAATGAGTGGATTAATATTGATAGAAATAGCTATTAAGAATAGAACGAAAGCAATTGGAAGTAAACTCTTAAAGCTATGTAATTGGACATCGAAGGAAACATTGAGGATATAGTTGGAGAAGTAGATGAATAAACTTTCAATATCTGTGTTGAGAATTACAGATAAAGGTTATCTTTGATAATTTCCAAAACTTAATAATCAAATGTTAATTCTGAAGAGGTGAGGTTTAATGTGCATCAACTCTATGATGAAGGAATACATTTATTTGAGACTGAAATTACTCAAATAAAATAAAGCATTTCTTAGCAAGATTAATTAAATGTTGTCACTTCAAAATGTGATACTCATCATGATTCAAGCCATAAAAAGTTAATAAATGGTCCCTTCAGAAATTTATTTAACTGCGAAACCTCAAAACCGAGGAAAACGTTAATCAACAGAAAATGATTTGAATATTATTTGATAGACATTGTGAAGGATTAAAGAATAATGAAAATATTAATTCCTATTTGTTATTAGATAAATAATTGACTGATATGAATCTCTATCATTTGAGGAAATTAAATTCAGCCACATCAAATTTTCAAATTTTTAATCCCTTTGTACGCTTATACATGAGATGATTCGTTATAATTATCAAAATCAAAAAAATTATAACTCAGTAAATTGTCGGCTTTATAAGAATATGGGATACTCAGAGTTACTCTTAATAAAAACTTTAATAGCTGTTTTCTTGGATACAAAAATTAAAAATTTGCTCACAGGTCATATATTTAAAAAATAATATATATGAATTTATCCGTGGGTTCTATAAATTTAAATGTAGCAGAAAAATCAAGAATTAAAGGGGTGGATTAAAAACGGAGGAATAGTTATTCCCTTTATATTCCTAATTATCGTTTTAATTCTCAACATTAACATGCGCGGCAATCTTTTCCTTCTGGGAGTGGATGGCATTTACGACATACAAGCAAACAAAGATTAAATCTATAACATCTTTTAAAATGTAGTCTCTCTCTTAGCTAACCATATCATAATCATCCCAATACTTGCGCTACAGTACCTTTTATGCCAAAGGAAAATATTAGTATTCGTCAATCTCATATATTTTATGGGTGGTCTCTACTTCATGGCTTTATTTAAACAAATATACCAATAAATTAGACCCTTTTGGTTTGACGGCACAATAACAATTCTCGATTGGTTTTGTCCTACTGATTTTGGTCATCCCAGCGGCCATTCTTTCGGCATAGTTGTTCTGTATGAGCCACTTTTCAGTGATTTCCTTGGAGCTGGGGCCAAGAAATTTTTTATTTTCATCTGGACTGTAGTTGTAGCCTTAGTAATGTTTTCGAGAATGTATCTGGGAGATCATAGCCTCGATCAAGTACTTTTTGGAGCATTCTTAGGTCTGTTTTTTCTGGTCTTATATCGTTTTAAACTTCAATAATCTTTATATGAAATAGCTGCAAATCTTATTAATCAGAAATACAAAGCATTGTACTTTATATGTAATACTATCATATGCATTCTATTTTTTGCAATTCCTATCGCTAACTATCAATTAAATGTTGCCAACAGGCCGATAGATCAAATCTATTTGGACAGTATCAATCAAGCTTGCAATAAATCTGTAACTGAAGCTATTCTCAAATAAAAATCACTGAAGACAACTATAGATGGGTTTTTTGCTATTGGAATTATATATGGATTTATCCTTCTGAAAAACGTAGAGCAAAAAGATACCTACTATATGGTAGGTTTATGGAAATTTGCCAATGTTAAATCAGCTATTTTATTCCTTATTGGACTGATCGTTGTTGCTATTCCGGCTGTTCTATTGATATATGTGGTTCCATTTGTAATAAAACAAGCAATTGTAAACTTTGTGTCTATGTCATTTGGAGCAATTTGGACTGGAATAGGTCTCGTCTATATAATTCCTTCACTGCAAAACAAGTTCGAATGGATAGTTTACACTCACAATGCACTAGTTTCATGATTATTAATCGTTCTATTGTCATGAATCTATTTTATTTTGCATCTAAAAATATTTCCTCAATCAATTTTTAAATGCTCCAAGGCATCATGGCATCCTATTTTTTTGATTTTTACTTTAAGGCGTATGAGAGTTCTTTGGCAATTTAATAAATTAAATGAGGCCCTCTTGTTTTATAATATTTGCATAATGAAATTCGAGCTTTTACGAATTAAGGACTTGTATTCACTAACTGAACATATCTTTCTTGATTTTTCAAATTTATACTCTCCCTCATTTCTTATGAATACTGTCCAGGTTGTAGACTACAGATCTGTTGTATCCTTCGCAGTGTTTTTCTAATGACCTGATAGAGATTACTCCTAAGAGTGTTCATTTTCTCAAACATAGTGATTTGACCATATTTTTAACGATATTTCTATCGGATTCGTGACATATCTTGATCTTCAAGATAAAAATCAATGAGTTATTCCTAATTCTGCTTGGTCCAGTTTTTAATTGTTGAAATTTTATTCGATTAGTATTGCCCTTAAATATAGAATACTTTAGCGTTTTTACATTGAGCTGCAAGATTGTTGGGCTGTTCGCTTTTTATACTTGAACTCTACACCTAGATCAGTCTAATACTCAACACCTTTAAAATCTTTTGATAAATGTTGTAAACAGCTAAAGCGCTAACTTCAGTGCTTGGTCGAGCGAGGGAGTAGAGTGATCTCAGAAATATAACATAAATCTTAAAATCTTCCTGTGTTACATGCTATCTTAGATTCAAAAGGATAGGATACAGCTTTCTTAACTCTGCTTTCTTTATCGACATCACCATAATCCCGCAGTTTTACTATAAAAACCTTTCAAGTGCTCGAAAGCCTTCTGT
>Ga0302188_10002645_pt1 | contig 12894 bp, 8 predicted proteins | sample II_Bog_E2_1_FD_198783 | JGI IMG/M metagenome (GOLD analysis project Ga0302188, IMG submission 198783) | Peat permafrost microbial communities from Stordalen Mire near Abisko, Sweden - II_Bog_E2_1 | ecosystem: Environmental > Terrestrial > Soil > Wetlands > Peat | place: Sweden: Abisko, Stordalen... | reverse complement strand
GGATCAAATTTTATTCAAAATCTTTCGTAGTTGAATCAGAATAATGTATAAAACTGTATATGCTCCCTCTTAAATTTGGAGTATTATTTTGTTGATGAAATAATGCGTTATGATGCGAACTTCATTGAGCAGTCGACTTTCAATATAAAATGAGCTAACAGTCGTTTAATTGGAAGATTGGCATCGTGAAAATCAATCTTCCGTTTTTAAAACTTCTCTTTTAACAAAAGTCCTATCGTCAACCCTGCGCAGCTCTGAAAAACTTATTAATGTTGATAACAATCAAAACTAAGAAGCATCACCTATAATATAATTCTTCTTAGATTAGGAAGAACAGAATGAGCAAAATATAAAGGCGTAATCTCACCAAGTGACAAAGTTCGATTCTATAGTGAGAGCAGGTATGTCTCCAAAGGGATTCAAAAAAAAGCCCGAGTAATTAGGAATAAAAAATACCCCATCATGCGGAGGTGATTGTAATATTTATTGATTTTAAATACTAAATTTATTGTTCCAGGCATTATCCATAAGTCTCAAAAAACTTGGTGTAAATATATTAGCTTTTATCAGAATAACTGTCGAATACAACTCCTAAGTTCCTTATCATAATAAAGATCAAGAAACACTTTGTTATTTGTAACGGTGATCTTTATTAAATTCAAATTTAACAATAATTTATTTGTTGTAAGTATATGCTGGAAATAACCCATGTATAATTTATCTCTAATTTATACACTTACCAGTTTTGCTTTATTATACTTTTGCAAAATGATAAGCTCTCATAATTACTGCAAATTAATAATAGCATAATTGATAAAAAATATTTTTTTTCAATACTGAGAATTATCAAACGAACCAATATCTCCACTAAATTGTTTAAAAATTATATTTATTCAAGAAATTTAGTCTATCATTGGTTGGAATCGATGTTTCCAGAAAATGATTAATTGCGAGACTTATCAGCCTTCGAGAGTTGATCGTAGATCTCAGGGTGCTTGAGTTTAAGATGCTGATAGAGACTACCTTCCGAACCGTAGCTTCTTTGGCACTTTTACACCTGACAAGTATATCTTTTTTAGATTTCATCTGCAGTTCTACGGAACCGTTTTTTGCGTTCGGGAGCTTACTTTCTGATTTTGTCCCTGAACTCTTCCTCTGCTCTTTTCTGAATATCTAAAGCAATACTTAATAAGCAAGCAATTGTTTCCACAGATCTTCTTTGTTTTGGATGAGTTGTTTCAGTTGCAGTGATAGGTAATAGCCTGTCCCAAATATTTTCTTATACTCGTTGTAAAACTGCACATTATGATCTGAATAAGAGGATTAGTACCATTGCGGTTATGATTTTAATCACTGGGGGAGCCGTCGATAACGTTAATGTCCTTTGATTTTAGTGTCATATGGTCTGCTAAATAAATTCTATATTCTTCTCATTAATTTCGACTATTTGAAAAAAGAAATTAATTATTTTCATTTCTTTACCAACTACGTTAAAAAGGTTCATCTCAAAGAAAAAATATAATGTGATGCTTTTAAAAATACTATTTAACGAATTGATTCGAGGATGTTGCATTAATGTCGATCATGGTGATTTAAAATTTGGTAAAATATAAAATTAATGCTTTAATAGCAATAAACTAGCATAAAAATAATGAAACGGTAAATAAAAAAACATTTTATGAATAAAATTTTACAAAGATATATATCACTTATTCCTGAACAAAAAAATATTCAGCTTTTATAATCATAACCATAGCACGTCATATAGATATAGTTGTCTTTTGAATTGTATTAATAATTATTCAAATGTGTAATATCATTCAGTATCTTTTTCTAATATTTCTTCGGTTCCGCATAAATCATCTATTTATTAGTCTATTTATTAATAACGAGGAGAAGGTAAAATTTTATTTTATTACAGGTTGTTCTACTATATTTTAGACTCTTCTGGGAGTCTATATTGCTAACCAACATAAAAAAAAACTACATTTTTATAATTTTGACTTTATTTTTAGCATAGCTATTTCATCGTCTTTGGAATGGATTTTTCAATGGGGTCTAGCAGTATTTATTGAATATTTGGTGGTAAATCTTTGCAGTTTTCGTTTGTAATAGGGGGCACCATTGGATATCGTACTCCGTCGCAGCGGTGTACAATCTCAGAGGGCAACCAAAAAGTCCACAGCTATCCTTAAAATAAGGAATGATAATTGCCTAGACAGCCAATATTATAGGGATTGTAAAATTTTCCCTATGGATCGCTAAATCTATAATTTCCCTTCAAAACATCTATATGAGTGATATTTTTCATTATGAGTAAGAGATTAGTAAAGAAAAGTCCTAACATTGCTAAGGTAAGGATAAAGGATATTATAGTTAGGATCATCCATGTTGCAATTTAGGTTTCAGAGAGTAGAGTACTTCCACTTGCAGTCACCAACAAGTAGTTATATAGTGATAAAAGAAAAAATTGAAGCGCAAAGATCTTTATAACTATAAAAGTACTCCTCCATATCCGTTAAATAGAAGAAAAGCTTTTAAGTTTGGTAGGGCCACACAATTGTTGATATATGGACAGTGGTGATCCTTTTTCACTATAAATTTACGAATCGGGTTACACAGCCATCTCGACTGCAATGGGAGGTTCTGAGAGGTTTATATCGATTGTTATCGCGGTGGCAGGTACTGTGTTAAATATATGCTGAATGATTATGATGAAGTTGGGTCCGCAGACGAGGCTGAGATAAATTAGGAGGAATGCTGTTGCGAATACGAATGCATTGGGCATAAGAAATAAAACATAAGATGTACAAGATCCAATTTGAGCAAGTCAACCTAAAATAGTTTGGCCATTGAAGATCGATAAGATACTAAATATATTGTCCGTTACTGCCTGCTAAAAAAATAGACCACTTGTTGCTACTACAACTATCCCAAGCACGTAGGTGAAGTAAAATCTATTGGCCGCAATAAATTTTCTGGCAATTTGCATCTTGAATTATTATTAATATAATTGCTCAATGAATATATTTGGTTCAAAAGAAGGTTTAAAGATATATTGAGAGATACTAAATATAAAAGCCTTTATTAAAATAGAGAGAAGAAATATTTTTTCAGTAGTATTAAAATAGCTCAGAAGATGAAGGAGTTCAGCTTCAAAGAGATGATTGTTATTATTGTGATAGGAAAGAGTGATTATCATATTTCATAAATTTATCAATTCGACCTGTCATATACCTTTATTCATCTGCATAGATATTTGAGGTGCTTGCATCTACATCTGAATCTGAGGGCCTTTTATTTACATTTTCCCTTGAGGAATCGGAGTATTTATTGATGCATTTACTTGAGGAGCATTTATTTGAACTTTAGGAGTGGAGGCATTTACTGAGGTTTATATACTAGGAGTATTTAGTTTTATCTATACTTGGGGAGTAGAGAGGCAGCAGGAAAATAAGTTGTAGCAACAAAGCGGACAGCAGCTGCAACAGCAGCAACATGTCTGTCGAGGAGGTTATATTTTAGGTGGGTTATAAAAAGGCTCTGGTGTGCGAAGGGTCTCAGTCAGCACCATCTATTGTTCATAAGGTTGGTTGTAGAAGGTGCTACCGAAGTTGACTTTATAGCTCATCAATAAAGATTTAATATATTTATTGCTTAATTAAATTTCTTGACAAGAAATAAATATTAAGGCGCCTTTATTATTGATGTAGGTTGAATTTTTAATAGATGGGAGAAATTTATGAAGATCTTCTTTTAAATAAAGAGTTTAATTGATAATAAATGGGGAGAGAGTATGCTCTTTGAATTAAGGAAGACATTGGAAAATTATAATTTGCTTAAAGCACTTGCATAGACTATTCTTTTAAAGTGAATGTAATTTAAGAAGATATTCTTTTATAACTAATGCATTGCTAATCGATTTACTTTGAGTAAATGATATTATAATTTTCTCTTCTTGCTTGATATAACTTATGATAATTTATCTGCATTCATTAACTTTAGTGTTCTGAAAAAACGAAGATCGAGAATAGTTTAAGGGTTAAATCAATTTATCAATAAATCATACAAAAATATACTGTTGTTGGATGATTAATTACCAACCAAGATGATTACTAGCTTTGAAGGCTAAGACTCTAATCTTATACCAATCAATAGAATCAAGAATAAGTATTATGTGATTGCAATCGCACTCAGTGTATCACTAAGCGCAGTCATGTTCGGGTATAGTCTCAAGGAAATCACCTCCATTCCCATTCAAGTTATCATAGACAATTACGAGATTGAAGTAGATGAAAATCTTCTGCAAGGACTTCTCATTGCAATTATGCCTTTTGGAGGACTTTTTGGCTCTTTAGCAGCAAAATTATGGATAAAGTCTATCACTCGCCGACAGGGAATGAACTTAGCTCTTCCTTTTCTCATAACATCAATCACCCTCGTTCAATTTACAACGGCTGCTACTCTATTTATAGGTAGATTTTTGGAAGGAATGTGTGTTGGATATTATGTCTCGATCGCTCCCATTTACTTAAAATAAATATCTCCCAAAGAATTAAAATCTTTAACTGGTACATTTTTTAGTTGTGGTAAAATAGCTGGCGTTCTCCTTGTCATTATTCTATAGTTGATCATGGGAGAAAGCTATTGGAGAATTTTGCTATCAATACCTGCTTTACTTGGAGTTATCCAATTTTTTCTTTTATGTTTTATAGGATGTGATACACCCTACGAATGGATAATCAGAAAATAAAAAATAAAAGCCCGACGTGTAATTGCCAAGATATATGTGTAAGCATAAATTGACAATGTGTTGTAATAAATTTAGACAGATATTCGCTTATAGAATAATAGAACTTCATCATTTCGATCATTTCACGGAACTCTTTAAAAGAAAAAAAGAACAGCCTATTTTACAGCTATGAATGTTTGCATTAGTCGTCATTTTACTGGCGGAAACTCACTTATTATCACTGCAGGTCTCATAGTATCTGTCTATGACAAAACAATAGGAAAATGGACCCCTCTTATCATTAACTTAATTCAAATTATTGCTCTTGTTGCATATATTGTATGCTTTTCTCATTTATTTGGAAAAAGAAAGCTTTTGATCCTATCAATGGGTTTGCTTGCAATTATTAATACCATCCTAGTTGTGACTTTGGTTGTCGGAAATTAAATTTATATCCTGATCACCATTATTCTTGCAATGGCCGTGTACGGAGGTATGCTACTTTCGGTCGTATGGTCCTACCCCTCAGAAATTCTTCCTGCCTCAGAATCACTGATTCCTAATATAATGCATTGGCTTGCGTTATCACTATCATCACTTGCTCCATCATTAGTAATGTCGCTAATGCCAAATAATTAGGTTTATCCTTGCTTCATCTTTTTTGCCATTTATTGCGTATTTGGTTTTTTTTATTTTATCAAATTTGCCGTTTAATCGAATGGAGCAACATACCAAGAGATTATATAGAAGTTTAAGGAATGGTGATATGTATTATATTTATTTTTTGAGAAGCCATTTATTTAAATAGATAATGCTTGTTGTCCCTCCTTTCACTGTTTCCATCGTTTTGCATAATTATTTTAAAATGAAAAATAATAATAATAATTTATATATCATCTTATTTATTTTCTTATGAGAAACCATTTTAATCTTTGGAACTATGAGTTAATTTAACCTCCTTCTCATTAGCAATTGGCAATTCTCAAAAATCATGGCGAGGGATAATTCCAGACGGAAAAGCAAAATACGTAACTATTTCTTTAACCAATATCAAAAACGGATAGACCAAAAATAGAGACTTAAATTTCTAAAAGCACTGATAATTATTCATTGATTTTTTCAAAAAATAAGCGAAAATAGTTTAGCGGATATAAGCCATACAATATGAATTCAAACAAAATTGTAAAATTTAATTACAATAAAAATTTAATTCACTGTTATAGAACACCCAAAAAATATGAAGAAAATCTAAAAAATATCATTAAATTAAGGAAGAGATTCAGTCTATAGCCTATTGAACTCAAAACCAAAACAGAAACAAGCAATCTCTGTTATAAAAGTACTATTATAAACTCAAAAAGATAGTTGCCATTAGAAGAGCTATCATCTCATAAACTCCCTCAAAGATAGATCAAGTAAATAATTAGAGAAGTCTAAAAAGAACAATATTTTTATCATTAAATTAAAACACATAATAGTGAATTGAATACTTCTTGTCTCAAGTCTAGTAACTTGGAGAGTTGCGATCATAATTTTGAAAACATCGCTATACCAAGCAACATAACGTTGCACAATAAATTAAATAAATCCTTTAAAAAACCACCCTTCTTTAAAAACTCAGAAAAAATTCATCAAAGCAAGAAGAAAATTAAGATGCAAAAATTATAAAATTAAACAAGTGATCTAAAAAGGGAAGATAAATTGAGTGATTTATTGTTAAAAGAAGAATAAAGAGATTTTAATCTCTGTGGATGGTCTTTTTATGGTAATGATAAATCGGAATATTACAAGGATTAAGGCCAAAAGAATAATATAGTCAAACAATTCTGATCATTTTTCATTTGAAATAACATAATTAAATTGATATTTTGCCTCTAATTCTTATTTATTTAATAATGGAACATAAATTAATAAATTTGAAACTATACAAAAAGTGATTTTGCAATGAACTTTAAATTCTTATTCTATTAAATATAAAGCAAATGAAGAAAGAGTATTGTAAGAAGAAAGAACAATAAGAATGATCTTATCGATTTGATGTCTTTAGGCTAAAAACTCATATCTTCTTCAATGTATTATGAGTTATTTATCTTAAATATAGATCAAATAATTTATCATAATAATGACATCATTAAGGCGTCAGATATTTTTTAAAATCTTAGCTATTCTTCTTAAGCTCTCAATCATTATTTGCTGATACTGTTATTTGATAACTTAAACATTCTCTAAAATAACGTAAATTAGCATAAAGAAAGTTTGTTCCGCAAGTGGTTAGTCATTTATTTCACTAATCCACTAACCATTTGTGATTAATTTAATAACTAACTTTAATCTTCGTGATTTTAGAAAATTTTATTTGATAGTTCAATCCCTTGCAAATGAGAAAATCGCATATTTCAATCACCTTTCTTATCTCACTACTGAGAATTCACTCTATTTGTATTATATTTGCAAAATAATCACTAATAAATCGAATGGCAGAGATCACTTAGTTATAATTATTTTTTTACGATGCTTGACGTTCGCCAAGACAGCATAAACTAGGCCCAAATGCCTTCCGGTGAGTTAGACCTTGCCGTTAATGAGACTTAAAATGATGTTATGACCAATAAACAGGTAGCCAAGTCCAAATTTTTTACTCCTCTCAACATTATGATCATTATCGCCACTCTCGCAATTATTGGTGCAGGAACCTACTATTTCATTAATCTCAACTCGGACACTAACATGAAGAATAGTATCAACGAAAGTCATGGAAAAATCATTGAATACGCTGGCTCAAGCAAAAAAGATGGCTCTAATTCTGGAAGTTCTTCCAGTAAATCCTCAAACAGTAACAATAAGCCTAACTCCAAATCTATTCCTGCCTCCAAAGGCGTCATTAGTAGTAATCCTGGCCTTACTGGCTCTACAGGTTCTGGATCTGATGAACCTGAGGGAGATGATGAAGATGGAGACAAACGTGAGAAGAAGTTGAAAAAGGCATCGAGCACAGATGTGGCAAGCACTGAGGAGGAAGATTCTGATGATGACGAATAGGAAGAAGCAGTGAATCCTGACCAAGGAATTTACTGGGTTGATAGCAACCTTGAGGGAAATACTTCGCCTTTAGTGGGAACCTCAAGACCTTGAATATGATCAGCCATAAATTCTATTTTTAAAATAAAATAAAAATAATCGATGCCCTAATTTTAAAATTCAGTAAAGAATAAAAAATTGAATTAAGGATACATACCAAAACATTTTTAAAACTGCTATTAAGATGAAATTTATTCTTTCCCAATTAAGAATATTTACATTTCCGCGGTATAATGAAAAATGATTTATGCAAGGGGATCAAATAATAGGAGCAGATTGATGATTGCCACAAGGATTAAGAACTTATTTTTGAAATGCACAGAAATAAAAAGAATTTAGATTTAACCGTTTTTCGAAATACAAGAGAAAAGAGAACATTCGAATTTATTAAACAAATATTCTTTAAAATAAATGTATTAGGAATTGAAGTTCATGTCTAATAATTTCTTTAAAGTAGGGGATTTCTTTTATCCTTTTGATGAAATTCATAAAATTATAGCTATTTTGAGAATTTTCTAATTTTATATTCTATAATAAATGTTGGAAGAAACAAAGATTTTGCCCAAATAATGTTCCAAATGGCATCCGTAAAAGGTCATTTTGATTAATATGAATGAACAAGTAATTAAGCTCATCAAAGAGAAGCTAATTCCCTTAAATAAAAATAGATATGGTCATCTGCAAAAAATTAATAATGCCATCAGTAAGGGACATTCCTATAGATATAGCTCAGAAGCAAATATTATCAGTCACCTTGAAGATGGAACTCAAAATATTAATGCACCAAACATTAAAATGAAAATATCCAAGAGATCATAGCATCAAATGGCGGCTGCAGATTTGCTGATTAATCGACTCAAAAATTTGAAGGATCTGCAACTAAATAACCCTATAATGGCCAAAAATGAAGAAGCAGGAAGATGCTGGTAGACTCTTCGGCACAGCATATTGTAACCACAACAAATAAAGGATTTAGTTAAACAACCTGAGTTTTTGGATAAAGATGGCTATAAATCAAGCAGAAGTAGAAAAAAGCGATAAAATTTAATTTAATTAGCAGAAAGGGCAGAAAAATATTTAAGATTAAAAAAGCATTAACTAAAAGAACAATATCGCCAGCAATAATAGGAACGCTATGGTATTCGCAATCTATAAACAAGCCACTCAGATATTGAACACCTCCTTTCCAAATTAAAAAAGCCTATAAAATTAATAAAATAATAACAAAACAGCAAAATTTCTAAATTAGGCACAGATGAGCAACTCAAGAAATAAATCCTCCAAGATATTCGTGAATCAATGTTTGAATAGAAAATAAATCGCATAAAGAGGGACATAAATCATAAAAAGATTGTGCAAATGCGATGACCCATGAAATTGATAGTTTCAATCCATTAATTGGTATCTACAATAACATTATTTTGAATGAAGATAGTTTATATGAATAATCAAGACTACAGCTGCAAAATTTACCGAAGCTCTTTTTATATATTCTTAATTTTCACACCACCGATATCCCTCAACTCCCACTATCCAGTCTGCATTTAATGACTTTGCTTGATAATCTACTCAATTCGATTGTCTAGATCAGTAGAAAGTATCTCTCCTGCAACCTTTTTCCACTGTGGCTTGGTCAGTCCGTCTTTCATGGTATCGATTTTTTCTTGTTCATTATGCAGCAGTTCTCTAATTTTCATAAGATCTCCCGCTAATTGCATCTCCTTACGCTTCATATATTCCTTTATATACCTCTAGCTTTCTTTAAAAATGTTGTCGATGATAAGCATAATCTTTTCACGTACATTTCGAAATTCGTTGGTCAACATTTTGGACATTTTGTTGTTTAGTGTTTCGATTTTATAGTTTATGCCTGCTATTTAGTTTCCAATTTTTGAAGTTAGGTCCTCTAGGCATTGGAAGGATTACACACGTGCAGATTCGAAACTGCCACTATAGGACATGAGACCAGTCCAAACATTATTACCCACTCCACTCGCTATCAATTTTTACTCAACTCCACGTTCGCGTTCGCGCTCAGGAGCAACTCTTGACTCTTTTATGTCAAAATTGAATCTTTGCCCATTCCCACTTTTTGCTTATGGAGTGTTCAATGGAAATCGGTTACTTTCATTCGGGTATGGCATATTATTCCTTGGTACATTTTGCTAAAATCTTCCTCCATGTTCAGGTTGATAGGGGCGATTACTTTCTCTGGAATATTGCATGTTTTCCTCAACTGATCTCTCTTCAATAGAATTGTAATTAGATCTCTGCTCGTAATTTTTGGAGTCTCTAGATTTGCTTCTGGATCGCTTGCGACTGTTTTTAGTTGGAGAGTTATTGAAGAGGGATTTCTTTTTTAAAAAGCCAAGGAGACTGTCGTTATTGCTCATGAGAAGATAATAAATAATTTTATTGTTGATTATCCAATCTATAGCTATAAGTTCCAATAATAACTCTTCCATTTAGGCGTATTTAATTATTAAAATTGTTTTGATAATTTGCTCTAAATGTATCAGTGATTAGAATTAGATTATGGTGAATTGTTAGATGATTTTAATTATTTTAAATTATAATTTAAATGAATTCAAAGACAAAGAACTAAAAGTCTTTGGAGGAGTATCGACGAGATATCCATGCCCTCAAATCAAAACTTAAATCAGAGGAATAGTATCTCATCGAACTGAGACAGAAATATGCCGATGTATAGATTCTAACCGATAAAAGTTACTCCTTTTCAATGAAGTTAAAGATATTAGAATGTACTCTCTAATTCATTTAGATACTTTGAATGATATCAGAGCTAAATTGCAAAAGTTTTCTTCTTAGGAAGCCTTTTAATATTATTGTCTCAACTATGCCACTTTTGCTCTCGTAAAAAGTTGTGAAATTGTTGGACTAAGTCGATAAATGATTTTTAGAGGAGTTGATGCTGACGGAAAAGGGTAAGTTGGATGGTTTGATTTTTCTAATTTTTTGAGAGAAGTTATGAGACTAGATTCAGAGTTTATTAATCCAATTATGAAAGCTCTTTGTCCAGATGAGTCAAAACCAGTTACAAAGAAACGCTATGACCTATTTTTATCAAGTTTTTTGATAAAAGGTTAGCAAAATGGTGAATAAATTAACAATTTGGATGAATGTATCGATAGAATTGCCTTGGAATTAAGCAAACAAAAAATAGATCCAAAAACCATCTGGAAGCAAAAATAAGTAAATGTTGCTACTACTATTTATGGTCTAATGAATAAAGTTAAATATGTGGATATTTTGGACTGTATTGCATGCTACTGCAAATGTGACCCTCTAAAAACAGGAGTAATCAATTCAAGTGCAATCGTAAATCTGCTGGAGCATGCGATGGAGAATCAAATTAATTTTACCAAAATTAAATTAAAGAAATGATGATAATTTACTACATCTTTTAATTATTTTATACTTGAACACTCATGGCTTTTTGGGCACTGGGAGCCTTCGACAAGGTGAAAAATATTACTGAAAAGCTAAATATGAAGAGTATGGGATCGAAGTTGATTAACTATGTGGTACCAATACACTAATAAAGGCAGTTCAAAGTTAAAATAAATAAGTCTAATAAGGCATTGGGGCCACTAATAAGTCAGCTCGTAAAATAGAAGAAACTCCAAACAGAAACAGTAAATCATAACCTTCTGAGAAATAGCTTATGGAGATCCAGTTGACAGAATATAAAAAACTAATTAAACTTCAGGATTAAATTCTTGAAAGATGGAGAAACAAAGTCAAATAGGAATTATCATAAAAGCAAATCCTTTTATAACAATCCAATCAGTAATTAATTTTGAGCTAATAAAATTATCGAAAGTAGCAGTAACGATTAAAATTAATATGCTAACTATCATCTGGCAAAAGTAATTTTACCTCAATGCAGAATCAATATAAAATGTTATTTAGGAAAACATTTTCATAAAGGAGCAGATATTTCAAGCAAAGTGCACCTGAATTGATTTTTATCAGTTAAAGTAGTCTTTCAATCATTGATAGCATGAGTGATTATTATGATCTTAAGAGTCAGTTAGGCTGTAAGAGGGTGTTGTTGAAATTATCTGAAGAAGATAATTTTAAATTTAAATTTAAATATTATAATGGACTCTTAATTAACAGATTTTTTACTGAGAATCACCTTTCAAAGGGAAGTCTCGGAGATTTGGAGCAAACCATCAAAAGATATTGCAAATATATAAAAATTTCCTAATGCTGAGCAACTCCTCTATCTTATTTATGACAACTTACACTCTGCTTAAAATTATCAAAATAGTCTCCCACACAAAACATCATTATCTAGTGAAGATACTGATATCCAAAGTTCCCCCAAATGCAACTGTAAAAAATCTCAATGTCTCAAGCTATATTGCGAGTGTTTTGCCCGAGGTAATGTATCTTCTATTTAGGTTCTTATTGCACAGATTGTCACTGTGATTGCTGTCAAAACACAAAAGAGTTTGGGCAAGTGAGAGCAAAGGCTATTGACCAAATGATGACGAAAGCTTCACTATCTTTTGGGCATAAAAAAAAAGGAAAAAATGGCTGTAACTGTAAGAAATCAGGCTGTCAAAAGAAGTATTGTTAATGTTTTGGACAGGGAGTTAGTTGCGGTGATCACTGCAATTGCTTAAACTGTATCAATCACTGATCTATATGTTCTTAATATTTAGAAACAAATAAAAGAGGTAAACTATCACTAAGAGATAAATATTTTCATTGAGTCCATTTTAAGTAAACTGTTAGGCTTCAACTTTAATCGCTTTAGCATTTTAACCGAAAAGCGGTTTCGAAAAGACTTATTTGTCCGCATGTTAAGATAACTTAATAAATGGCCAACTGTAACTGAGCTTGAGTCCTATAGACTTGTCTTGGTAAAATTAAATCTGGTTAGTTCTTCGAACAACAGTTTTATGATGGGTAATGCAAATTTTGTTTTTAGTTTATTCTAAAAGTGATTTTAAATGTCCTTGTATTTGCGATATACTCGAATTGCTTCTTCTTGCAGTTTTTCTTCGCTGCTAAATTTTTGTTTTGCTTGTTTACTATTATCAAGTGGGTCT
>Ga0302188_10002635_pt1 | contig 12921 bp, 6 predicted proteins | sample II_Bog_E2_1_FD_198783 | JGI IMG/M metagenome (GOLD analysis project Ga0302188, IMG submission 198783) | Peat permafrost microbial communities from Stordalen Mire near Abisko, Sweden - II_Bog_E2_1 | ecosystem: Environmental > Terrestrial > Soil > Wetlands > Peat | place: Sweden: Abisko, Stordalen... | reverse complement strand
ACCCCAACCCCTGCTTTTTATCTTTAAATATGGATTCATCTATATAGCATTTTTACATGAGAGTATAAAGAATATAAGTTAAATTTACAAATTCATTTTTCAGGAAATACAATTGATAGATTTACTATTTTAGTGGATATATTTTTAAAACAGATATTATCATCATCAATTTTTTAAAAAATAAATAGTAGGAAAATCAACAGCAAGTTGTTCTGATTGGCTTTGAGGGATTAGGTTTAATTGGCTGCAAGTAAACTTTTGGCTTTTTGTTTACTCCTTCCTTTCTGTTCTTTTCGTCAAATAATTTTGTTGTCTTCTTCATAAGGGTTGAAGAAAGTGAATTGAAGATAGTTTGAACATTCTGACTCATTTTTGCTGAAGATTCATAATATTTCATATTCTCATTGTTGGCAAACATCTCAGCCTACTATCTTGTCACAGTTCTATGATTTGAGAGATCACATTTATTTCCCACCAATATCCGAATAGCATCACAATTATTGTACTTGTAGGACTCACTGATCCAGTTTTTAACATTGTCAAAACTATTTCTGTCAGTGAGATCAAACATAACTATGATTCCCTGAGCACCCTTGTAATAGGCGGAGGTGATAGTTTTGAACTTTTCTTGTCCAGCAGTATCCCACATTTGTAGTTTGACGATACTTCCATCTTGTTCTATTGTTCTTATCTTAAAATCAACTCCAATGGTGGGTTGAAAAGTGTCATGATAAACATCATCTGCAAACCTCAAGAGTAAGCTGGACTTACCAACTGCAGAGTCTCCAATGATAAGTATCTTGAAGACAAAGTCATATTCTGTTGACAGCATGTTGTATTCTTTTGTTTTTGGATTCAAAGTTAAATTTATAGAATGTCCTTGTATATTGCCAGTATTAATTAGAAATATCGGGTATTTTTTAATATTAAAAGCTAACCATTTCTGATGATATTCTTCAGTTCACACCTGCTTTATTATTCAAAAATGAAAAATTGTCTTATTCGAGATTCTTTCTGGTCAACGTCAGCATTTTATCTATTATTTAAAAATTAACTTCGAAATGTTATGAAAACCCAAGAAATAAATCTATTTGATAAGAATATGTCCAAAAAATATTAAGCTCCACCTTCTTTCTTCTTTTAGGATGATTGAACGAATATTCTTCCTCTCACTTTACAAAATTTATTGAAACATGAATAAAAAGTAAAAAAAGCACAAACAATTTTTATTGTCATCCTAATTATACTTAATCCTTTTATGCACAAACTCTCATAAAATTTATAATGTTATAACGCTATACCTGACTTCAAACTAAATTTATAATAATTACAAAATATGAAAAATAGTAGTACACACCCCAACAATAGAGTTTAGTGCAGCATATGCTTCGATAGAACAGCCAATGTACATATTTTACTAAATTAGTCCTCATTAGATAGTTGCTAACACCTCTTTTGCATCCGCTGCATCAAAAAATGGGCCAAAGTAAAATCATCATATATTCAGACCAGAAACAGTTGCCCCCTCTGCAGACGATCATTTCTCAACATTCGATATAAAAAAAGAACAATTGCCGTGACCCCATCGCCCACACCTTTGCAATTACAAAGAAATGTTATGCTACAGACAGCCCAGCAGCAGAGAAGAATTATTTATTTGCCATTTTTGATTTATCGCCCAGTTAACTGCCTGATATACACTCCTAACAGCAGCTATTTCATGGAACAGAGGATAGGATAAAACAATGGGATCTCTTTTAATATAGGTTCTCCTTCTTTTTTCATTCCTCCACAATGATCTTTATTTCTCTGTGTATTTTAATGTTGACCTATAATATCCAAAAAACGCCTCAATACAAATTGTCAAAACAATACACCTATCCAATCAATTTCAAATATAAAAGCAAAGTTAATTTTATAATTTATAGTTCTTTATTTAGAAGATTTAATTTAAATTTATTTGAATATATAGTAAAAAATACAATTATTGAAAATACTCAAAGATAATGCTGTCTTTGTTAGTTTTTGCTACAATTTTTGAGCTTGTGGCCAAGTTTCTTTACTTTTTATTCGAGAATTGTTATCATTTACTTGTGTTATAATTGCTGACACTTCAAACGGTAATAGCTGTCTTTGATAGGGAAATATTATTGACTAATAATTCTCTTTAAATACTTGTTTTACTCTAAAAGTCTAATATATTACTCCTTTGGCACAACTTAATTCTCTTTTTTTGAAATATTATCAGCCAATTGATTTATCTTCTGAGTTTTTACTCCTTCATTCATCAGTACATGCTGATAAGGATTGAAGCTAAAACTAGAGAAATTATTGGTTTACAAATTTGTTGTACATTAAGAACTTATTTAATTTTTCAAATTCTTTAAGGTCTAAGGTTGTACAATCATAGAAAATTTTATTTTCAAAGATTTGCTAGACATTTATTGATTTTATTTGTCGCAAACAGATTTATAAATTGCTCCCTTAGTATCCCTAAGATATTTTTGGTGATATTATGATGCCTAACGATGATCCATTGATAAAGAAAAAACATTTGAAGCATCGGGAAGGAAAGCATTATTAATTTGATTGCTTTAGATTTGGCCTTGCTGCAAGAGGTGAAGAGGTGGTCGCTCTGACTTAGGCTGGCATTCGTCCAAGATTGAGCAAGGATTGTGCGTACAAAATATCTGGTGCATATTATTAACGTATATATAATATTCACTTATAAGAAATGAATCTTTGTATTTTATTAGCGTTCATTAACAAAACCTTTAAGAATGATGCTATCTCACAACTTCTTTATCACCTCACTTCAGGATGTATTAGATTACATTGTATTCAATAAAATTTAATAATTATTAAAAGACAAAATCATCATGAATCGGCAAGACTTATTATTCTTTGGAGTTGCTCTCCGTTATTAATTACTCTAGTCTACAAAATTTGAGTGGTCCTAAATATCCAATATTATACTTGGTAATAAAGTCAATTTGATTATTAATTCTTTGAAGCTTAGCCAAAAATCTTTGCGGAAGGATTCCCTTTAGATCAGGCTTGGTCTTTGGGGGATTTAACAACTAGAAATTTTCTTTTTCATGATTATAAACTACTTCTTATGGCTAACGTTTTACTCGTATTTAATTCATATCAATCCTATTACTTTCTGGTTTCTCCTCTTCAGTTCGATTGATCTATTTTTCATTATTAGGAGTGACCTTTTTTCTGTTAGCCTGAATAACATTATCACTTCCATTAATCTTTTCTTTTAAACTATCAAAAAAGCCTGTCTTCCATATGTTGATGATTTTGTCAGATCCACCAGATATAAAGTAATCTCCTTGTCGACTGAATTTAGTTGAATTTGAATGAGACTCGAGAGTATATTAGAGCCTTCCCTTTTGACTATTCCATATTTTGGTCGTTCCATCTTATGATGAACTTATCAGGTAGGGGCAATGAGGATGAAAATCAATACTTTTTACTGGCCCTTCATGACCCTAATAAACCTGAATGACATGCTGCGAACGTAAATCATACAATTTTATTTTTTTATCGTGTGAGCACGAGGCAATGCAGATTCCCAATGAATGAAATTTAACTTGATGAATGACTCCGGTATGTTACTGATAGGTTTGGATAGGCTTTTTTGTTTCCAAATCCCATATATAAATAAGCTTATCATCACAAGAAGCGAGATTGGTTGCTGTTGGTGAAAATTCGCAGTATCTTACCCAGTTTTTATGTTGTTTAAGAGTGTACTGTAGTCTACGATCAACTGTTGACCATACTTTAACTAATTTATCATCTCCGCAAGAAGAGAGTAATAGGCCATCGCAAGAAAAGCCTATTCCCCTAATTCTCGCACTATGAGCTTTGATAAGAGTAACTTCTTTTGCCTGAGTATCAAAATTAACATCCCAAAATTTAAGAGATTAGTCACTTGAAGCAGATACTAATAAAGATCCAGTGGGACTAAATTTTAAATCATGAATTTGATTCTTATTTAAGAAAGATATACTTTGTGTCCAAGAAGTTTGTTAGGTGGAACCTGCTTTGTGAGATCCCAAAGAAGGATCACATTGTCCATACCAGCAGAAGCAACGTATTTTGTGGTTGGGTGCAAATCCAAACTCATGATTGATTATTTGTGGCCTTTGAGAGAGCGGATAAGGCAAGGGTCTTATTCGTTATTCATGCAATTTATTTAAATTATAAATTGTATTATGTTAAATTACCTAAGTGAGACTCGAAGAGGATTTAGTGATATTCATAATTATCCTGCAGTTAATAAAATTTGGAGAGTGAGTATAAAGTTTATTCTTCATTGTAATTTTCTAAGATAAATATAAAACTAACATGATATATGAATTTCTGTACATTGAAATTTGTTCAATAGAAGAATAACTACATATATTTGAATGTAAATATTCATCCACTTTGTATCAAATGAATAAATTAGATCATTATTGTCATAAAAGTCAAAACATTTTTAAACAACGATGATGTTTATGTGAAATTGATCTATTCTTCATAAAATAACTTTATTGAGCTTCTATAAATCGCAAATCATCTCATAAACAATATTAATTTAGTTATTCGAACTCATTGTTGTTGAGATGGAAAACTATACTAAACTCAAAGACAAAGGTAATGATCTTTTCAAAGAAAGTACTTTTAGTTATACATAGAAAAATTTGAAGAAAGCATTAAAACATTTGAAACTGCTCTCTCCCTCATTGATAAAAATTAACAAAAACAAGATATCGCTAATTCCACTGAACTGGGAAAGATATATGTCATCTTAAACATTAATGCTGCTTTCGCTGCCCTAAATTTAAAAAATAAACAATTTTACATCAAAGCTCAATAGCTTTGCTCCAAGGCTATTTCAATTGATAAAAAAAATCAAAAAGCTTTGTACAGACGCGGTCTTGCATATAAATAATATGCCTAACTACTGTAGTTGGAATCCAATGGTACATCTCCTGATTTGATTGAATTATACAGCAAGGCAAAAGCTGATTTGTAAGATTTAATTGTATTGGATAAAACCAATGATCTCGCCAGGCAAAAACTGACTCAAACTGTTAAAGATATCTATAGAATCACAGTACAGCAAGGGAAAGAAGTTGATTTCACAGGGGGAAATTCATCCAAAGCTTAGCCTCATAAAACCACCATAAATCAAGTTGAATAAAAGAAGGAAGATACTAAAATAACAAAAAAAGGATTAGACATGAAAAGGATTTTGTAGGAATACAGAATCTAATAAGTTACTTCTATGGCTAGAGAAAAAGTTTAGCATCATTATCTCACTCAGTAACTCCCAAAATCCAGAGCCGAACTAGAAAAAGCTCTTAGAGAAATTTAAAAATCAACAGAAGTTTATCTAAAGTTTATTTACAGAATGACTGATGAATATTTAAGAAAAATTCAGCCAACCTTCGACATGCTATTTCAAATAGTGAATGTTTTGATAAAATATGGCGAGGGGGAATCAGCTAAAACTGTCTTTGCTACAATTAGAACTCAGAAGGCTTTTGAACTTCTATGGAAAAGTTACTCATCAGGTGAAAAAAAGCAATTTAAGTAAAAATGGACGCAATTGGGGTTAAAAGATTCTGATATCAATTGAATGATCATCTTTACAGGATAATGTCATAATATATGAATGACTATCATTTCTTTTTGTCCTAATTCAACTCTCGGGAAATAATTTTAATAAACTGAGTCTCATTGACAAAAAGCTATTATTTTATGTTATCCTTCTCTTCGATAGATTTGTTATTTGCCCCGAAAATCAACTGCTCGATTTGTTGCTCAGTCAGGTCTTCCTAGAGGTCTTACACTACTTTTGTCAAACTTTTCTTGGTAATAACTTTGGGATCACGTCCTTCATCAACAAATAATTTGTAAGCTTTTTGAATGTCCTCATTGCTATCCTTTTGACTCATCTTAACTATCATGATTTCCAAAAATTATTGAAAATCTATTTTGGTTTCATCAAACTTAGCATTCTCTTTTCCATTGCCGAGATCGCGAATAAGGTTGCTGATTTATTCATTGCTAGGATCAAATCCAAGTGCTCTAAGGACAACTTTTAAATTCTTAGCTTATATAGTACCTGATCCCGAAATGTCGAAGAAATCAAATGCCTTTTTAATTTAATTTTTTTGTGAAGAGGTAAGAACTTGTTGATTATTAAGGATTTTTTTGCGATTATTTTGAGTTTGTGATACCGGTGTCTGTACTGGTTTGGGATTGGGTTTCGAGGTCATTTTGTAACTTAACTAAACTCAAAACTTAATTATAAGAAATAAATGTAAATGCATTGAATTTGAAAAATGATGAATTTGTATTAATGATTTATGATAATATTAATTATAATTGAAGCAATCTGTATTTAAATTGATTTAATATATTTATATTTAATATAATATGAAAGAGTTTATAACTAAACAACTATCAAATACAATCAATCACTTCCTATTAATTGATTTTCACTGCTTTAAAGCATTAATGTTCGCACTATCATTCATTACAATCATAAGATTCATAGTATCTCTGATATAGTTTTTTATGAATAGATCTTAATCTTTGAATTTGGACATTCCCTGATTTCTTTTCTGAATTTAGAATATACTCATTTATTTTACATTCCTTTTCTGCTCATTTTTAACAAATTTGATATAAATCTGCAAGTTTTTGTTTCGGCCAAGATGATCTTTCATCAGCCATTTTTTTCGTTTTTAGATAAATTAGAATCCAGAAATTTTGTAGCATATTGAGATTACTTCAGCGCATCGCCAAAGTAGAATATGAAGGTTAAATACTTACTTTTCAGAGTTGAGATTAGATGAGCAATGACTCAAATTTGAAGGACTTATAATAATGCTAAACATATCAACGCATATAAGAAGTAATATCATCAAAATGAACTCAAAAAACTGAATTTAATTTAATTTGCAAGCAGTTGTGTTTTCATTGATCTGCAAATATTTATGTAAAATTGCATTTAAATCACAGCTAAAAAATAGAATGTCGTTGATGAGTAATGTTTTCACCAGCTGAAGATTAAATCGTCCAGTTAGTATTGAATATTTGTTATTTTTGTTAATCATTTTTGTTTAGATTCTATTAGATATTCACTCCTTTCATCATTATTTTTTATTTAGAAAAGTAAAATCAGAAATGATCAACATATTTAATTTTAAGTTGAACAATGTGCCTCTTTTTTTATTATATTTAAAATGCTCAAAAACTTTAAAGGAAAGAGGATAGAGATAGAGGACAAAATGGATACCGATAACAGCACCAACTACAAGACAGCAGAACAACGCATGAAAAAAGATGTTTAGGAGTATGATAAAAACAAAATCGACAATGTAGAAATCTCCTTCCCAAAAGAAGAGTCAGTCACAGATATCCTCATTAAAATTGTGCCTAATAAAGAAAGGTCATTCTACAGAAATTCCCGCATTACCTTTTCCTTTCATGCGACTTAAAAATACCCTCATGAGGCACCCGAAGTAAGGTGTCTCAACAAAATTTTACATCCTAATATCGATATGAAAGGAAACGTCTGCCTATCAATTCTTCGAGCAGGATGGAAACCAATTTACTAACTTTATCAGGTGACCATGGGCTTGATATATCTGTTGGAGAACATCAAGGCTGCTGACATTTAGGAGCCTCTCGATGTTGATGCTGCTAATCTAATGAACAAGGATATTAATGAGTTCGACAAGGTTGTTCAGGAGACAATCAAAGGGAAGTCTTTCTTCGGAAGGCAGTTCGATAACGTTTCCTATGTTCCGAAATAATCCAAAAAATGATATGGTTATCCATAAATTAGATTGACTTATTTTATTTAGCAAGACAAACAAATATAAGACCATATACTCTTGAATTATTGTTGAATTGTAATTAGTAACTATTATTGGAAAATCTGCTCTGTAGAATCAAGAATCAATCAAAACGGCTATCTAAAAATAATTATTGAGATTATTGACTGTTTGTATTTTTTTATATTTTTGTTGATTATACTCTCTACCATAATTTTTTAAATCGAATCAAAATACACTCATTTCTCAGATATATTGGACACCAATCCTAATTATGACAAAGAGAAGCCATATCTTCATATTGATTAAAATAATTTATTCAATTCGAAAGTTTAAGGAAAACAGAGAAACCTCCCTTCCCGAAAACACAAATAATTAAAAATAAGTGAAAAAACAATGAAAATCAAAGTGAACTAAGTTTATCCTGATATTTTATGTTTTTGATAGATTTATTTGCGAGTTGTTCTGGTACCTAATATTGACTTAAAAAAATATAAGAGTTTTTCAACTCAAAATAAATTAGCAAATAAGTATTGACAAAGACAGCAAATTTGACTTGTTTTCTTGTTGTCATTGCAGAACTTCAACTACAAATCACCAATTCATAGCTATTGTTGATGAAATATATATAGCGAAAATTAAGTGATAATTGTTGATTGATGGTATCTCTACAAAACAACGAAAGAGATCAGATCTTCTATAAATTTATAGAAAATATTCCAAGTTGATGGTATCCACCATTAAAGTTCAACAGCTTTCAAAAAATATGAAAATAAGAGATATCTCCTATCGGGCCTTAATGTCACCATAAAACACCTTAATATACCCCAATTGACACTATAAATCAGAAAATCAAAATCCAAGAATTCATATTTATTTTATGACTCTAGTCAAGTTTTTGATTGTTTCAATTTTATTCACTCTCTGCTGCTCGACCCTCATTAGTGTTGATACTATATAATCGGAAATTAGCGATGCAAATTTAACCTCTGTTATTGGTACTTACATCATTATATAGAGAACACCAATGGCACCATCAACGATACTAATGGAACAACATACAATGACACAAACATTACTGTCGGAATGGGCTTCTCATGGACACCCAGTTTCACTATCGTTTGCTTTGCAAAAAATCAAACAAATATAACTGACAATTCAACTAAGACTACAGGAGGAGGCCGTGGTGGACTTGGTGGCTAACAAACTTCAATTTGCTACAAGAGGGTCAGCTTATCTCATCTCGTTACTACTCTTGGAAAGACCGATATTATAACTCCGATTAAGCAAAACTTCACTGAATTTATCGTTCCGGAGACAGACGTTATGTTAGCACCATGATATATTTCTCCCCTATTTTAAAATTCTTTATTAATTAATTTATTACTCCACCAAAATGGATATTTTTTAATAGTAATCAATGTAGAACTGGAAAAAATAAATAATCATGGATTCTCATCTCAATTGTCTGTTTGATACGTCCATTTCAGGAGAAGAATTAGTCGCTAATAAAATTTTAGGACTGCCACATGAACAGATCGTAAAAACATATATGAAGCTTACCACCCTCAAGCACTCAATTACCAAAAGCATGCAGAAAGAAATTTAACTTCGTTACCCCATTATTGAAGAATCCTTCACAGAAAATTACAAAACCAAAAATATATACGAATCAATTGATCATTAAACACTAAGGAATAATCTTAAAAATATTCAAAAGTTTAATGAGAAGTATGAACTTATCGCAGAAAAAGTTACCGAATGCAAAAACCTAAATAGAATTCTGCATTTCGCGAAGGCCCTATAAAAATTTAAGGTTAACATTCGAATACTGAAATCATTAATGAAGGACTATGATCAAAACACAAACAATAAAATGCTTGGAGATTTGGTGAACTCTCTAAAAATATCAAAAATACTAAAATAAATATCAGCCATTACAATAAAATTTGATTTTTCTGGTATTCAATCTTACTAAACTTAAAGGGGGTTTTTAAATTATGCAAAAGGCGCTATTTTTGGGTTAATTGAGAAAGATTTAACCTTGTTGCTCCTTAAAATACCGAATTAAATTGCTGCGAAAAGAGAAGAATTGTAAAGAGAAATTGTGAGTAAACTTATCATCCTCAGCAATATCAATAAACTCAAAGATTATTGCATTCCTTTCTTTAAAAATATATTAAAGTAAATGAGTGAACTGTTGAAAAAGAGCTTCGGAATCAGTCAGCCTGGGGAGGAAAAAGACCCCAAGTACCATCTGACGGTATTCTAATAATACTTTAATAACACTTTGAATAAAAAGATTGTAGAAAACAGTATTATTTTTGTCTCTCTTCAAGACATGATCGACAAGAACAATATCAAAGTACCCTTCATCATCAACTTCTTCGAAAAATACTGGGAAAATCTGATTGGGTTTATCAGGGATATGATTACTTGGTCAATTGAAAACGATTCTAAATAATGGATGAAATAAAAAACGGCTTAAAGTCTGTATGAAGCTTTTTCCATTCTAGAGTCCAAATCTATCTTGAACAAGTATCTCACTTCAATCATTTGGAAATACCCCATATTTTTTGAAAAATTAACAGACGCTACCAACTAGATTCATTTATATTTTATTAAGCACACAAAATATCATCATTATGATTTTGCACTCCAGAAAGAAAAACTCATTAAAGAAATATTGCCGTTAGCTCAGCTTTACTATCGTCATGTTGCATTATTCTTTGGAGTTTGGTCCAAGAAAATTTAAAACCACTCAATCAGGGTCAAAGGGGAGTCATCTTCTAAATAAAATTACCCACTGAATGAAGTCATTGATCTTTTAGAGGAAACCAGATCTAAAAATAATACAAATTTGGAGCAAACATTTAAGATTATCGATTGGCTGATGTTCAATCTCAAAACTGAGGAAATTAACTAATATTTTATCGATTGGATTGCAAAAATTGCCAGCATGTATTTTATTTTATTTGAATCTATTACCAGCAACTACCATGAGTAGAATCACAACAAAGATAACTTTTTGCATTTTATGAATAAGGTCAAAATATTTATGAAAAAAATAAAGGATTTAATTCGAAGGACGGCAGGGACAAAGCAAATGTTGCCGGGATAGCCTACTACCAATTCAAAAAATGTAACTGAACGAATACTGGCTACTGACTTAGATAAAATGATCGTGCTGATAAAGCAATTCAAGAATTATCAAACTTTCATAAAGTAAAAATAAAGTTTGTTTTCATTAAAAGATAGCAGTTCTTGAGTAAGTGGAATTCATGATTTATATCAGCAAATATATTTAAAACAGTGATAATGAGTAATGACTGTTTTGAACTTATTGAGATTATTTGTATCTTTTACATTACATATATTATATTGTGAACTGATGTTTTTCAATGGAGATTAACATTATCTATTTATTATTTAATCAAAAGAAAGTAATTATCTCGAGTATTTTAAAATATTGATTGTACAATATCTTATTAAAATATATATTGTGTAATTATAATTTTTCATATGTTTAAGTTAGTAGGAACATACTGTTAATTTGATTATTAAATATGAGTCTATTGATATTTTTATAATAAATCTTGAATGTCGTTTGTTTTATCATCAAAACAAACAGCCTTCGTAAAGTAACCATTGCCCAATGCAAGGTTTGTTTTTAAAATCTATTGATTTCGAAATTACATCATATCACCAAACAATTACTACATTTGTCATCCAATAACGCAAAACAATAAAATCCTAAGATGTTAATTATTTTTATTCCAAATATGTTGTAATCTCAAATGATAAATCAAAAATACTAACAGGTTATTTCACATTGATAAAATCAAAAATTCGCTGCAATTATTATTACCAGAATATTATCTCGATGATTAAATTTCATTTAGCAACTCTTTATTTTATGGGGCGAATGCCCATCTAAAACTGAAACTATCTATCTTCAATCAAAGTATATAATATTTAAAAAATTGGGCAATGTAATAATCAGATAGGCTCAACTCGGAAATCGGACTGTAGTAAAAAAACTCCATACTGCAGGCTTGGGCTGACTTTAAAGATTCCATATTCAACGTGCTGTTTGTAATATTAGATCGTAAATCGTCGTAGGAGTAGGAAGAGTCGCTTCTCGGACTAATCTTTTAATCTGGACTTGATTATTTGCAAATAATGGCCTTTCCTTTTAAAGAGCTCGTGATTGAAGCCTGGAACGGAGGCGAATCTTTGACTCACATGGTAAGTTTTTTTAAACAATTCAATATAGCCACGTATATAACTGGAGCTCCTTTCTCAATTTATCTTGTAATGCTCTACACCCTCATCTTCATAATAGTACTCATCATCGCAGACATTGTCTATGTCAGTTATTCTTTCACCAAAAAAAAATTTAGATTTACTTTTCCCCTTATTATTCTTGCACAGATTGTCCCTCTCTTCGTCACAGTGCTCTTTTTACCCATCAGTGAAGTTCTACTCTCTGTGGTGGAGTGTTAATTTGATCCTGAAGGATTGTAAGTGATGGCTAGTTTTCCTGATGTGATATGCTGGTAGGGATGGCATCTTTTTCACGCAACCATAACTTTATTATTTACTGCAATTTTTGTGATAATCGCGTGCGTGGTAGCTCTAGCACTTTTCTAGCCTCGAATGACCACAAAAAAATTGACTGCCAGACAAAACTCTAACGCTTAAGTGGTATTCATCCTGAATAAGATAGCCTTGCAGTTCTTTTTTAGTTTCAAACCATTCCAAGGGTATACTTTTTACGTGACATTAATGTTCGTGCTATCTTTTTGGCAGTATTGGTGTTACTCAATCCACAAACCGTATTACACAAAGACAGCAACCAAATTTTATAAAATGTGCTCAACTTATTATTTTTGGACAACTCTTCTATTGTTCGTGGGTTTGATCTTAGGAGAATACAATTTCGACGGGGCACTCGTGATATGGGTGAGCGGTCTACCTTTTTTCGCCCTCATCATATATTTCTAGAGCACTTCTGATGTTAACACCCTATTCTCAAGCAATCTGAAATTCAAAACAGGCGAGCAGTTGGATG
>Ga0302188_10002634_pt1 | contig 12925 bp, 10 predicted proteins | sample II_Bog_E2_1_FD_198783 | JGI IMG/M metagenome (GOLD analysis project Ga0302188, IMG submission 198783) | Peat permafrost microbial communities from Stordalen Mire near Abisko, Sweden - II_Bog_E2_1 | ecosystem: Environmental > Terrestrial > Soil > Wetlands > Peat | place: Sweden: Abisko... | reverse complement strand
AAACGAAACAAAATTACCCTATAATTTATATTAACATTTGTAAAAGCCGCTCGATGTTGTTCCAAAAAGGACTTATTACCTCATTGCATACTGATTATATAATATAATATTTAGATATTGTAAATTGGCTCAATCATCTTCATTATGAGTTTCATTAAAAATATTATCCGAATAGCCAAAACTGGCAACTTTGAGGCGAGCGTGTATTATCTCATACAAGACTGAGACTTGTCGTTAGCATAATGATGATCGTTGATCGGGAGTAAATCCAGGAGGAGTTTCGCAATATTCAGCAGGAATCAGACAACAACTACATCTTTCTGAAACAGTATATTTTCTCTAATCTAGCATGAGCACTTATGCGACGGAGAGGCGTAAGATTAACTTCAAAAAAATGTAGTAGCACATTGCTCGCATTCATCATAAAATAGCAACTCTTGATTTCAGCGAGCTGAATTAATGGAAATAAATCATTTTTCTTAAGTTGCGGCAGCTGCTCAATAAGATATGCACCATCAATCAAAGTAAGAGCATCAGCATCAACTGCACCCCCGAGGACTACCTAATTCTGGGACGCACCTTACGAGAGACCCTCTATACGCTTGTGGTGATCTGCCTCAGCGAAGAAAGTACATTTGTTGATACACAGTCGAATACCAAAAGAGAGAAGTAGAACACATCATTAAACAGTTTTACTATAATGAATACGGCATTGAAGCAATTCCCTATTTCCTTTATGCTAATTTCGACGTAACCGAGTACGACATTATCTACTACCCAAGAAAGATGGACACCTACCTCTGCTGTGAGGCAGCTTCTACAGAAGGGATATTCTGATGTGTGACTTGCCCAGTGCGTTATTTTTATCAGATGATTTGCTAAGATTTAAGATTGAAATCATATGAATATGTCATTTATTTATAATCATTGAGTATTACTGCTGACGCCTTCCTTGTTTTTGCCAAATATCCTCTTTCCAGTTGATATCACTTTGCTAGAACATTTCAAGAGAGGATAGCGTAGTTTTATCACGATATATAAGAATATCAGAACCTCAATAAAGAAAATTTTGTGGTTATAGAAAGATATCGCCTTTTTGATGTACACTTGCAACTCATAACTGGACTCCGCACTGATGAAATTCTTTATTTGATAAACAGGGTCCGGATGGATCTGCTTCTCAATGTAAACAAGGCTTGAGTTTTAACTCAATATTGCGTCCACATGTCTCAGCTCCTGCACTGGCTTATAATTATGGTAATTCATAACGAAGGTGTCGAAATGATGGAGGTTGAGATTGTTCAATCGATTGAATAAGTAGGGATATCGCTACAGCATGATAGAAAAGTACTCCGCTTCTGTCCAGTCGTACCTTTTTTGACGAACTATTTTCTCAATGTTTTAGAAAATGGCATTTGCTGTGGAAATGGCCTCGACTCGTCCGCCTATCCAGCCCATCCTAACAAAATTATTAATTGTATTTGTTGTGAAATATTTGGATTATTCATAGTAACTCTAGGGCGCAGTTATGGTGTCGTTAGTTTCGATAAAGATAGACCTTTGAAGATATTTGGCTATCTTTTCAAAAAGATTATTCGGCTTTTGCAGCATCTCTTGGTTGATTGTTTCTCGTTTTAGATAGTCTGCGTCAAGCCAGATGAGATAATCTGAATTAAATATATCATATTGCAGCGCTTATTTTAGCATGGGCAACTTGTAGAGAGAGCTGCTGGTAAAGGACTATTGGGATGATGGATTAGATAGGTCTTTAATTGAAGTTAGGCTGCTTTTTTCTTTATCTTTTGTAGAGTGGAGGGAAAATGCATACCTTTCTCTGCTGAGCCATTCGCTGTCTTTTAAAATGAAGGTACACTGCTTGCCAAGTCGTTTTTATCTTACCAGTTATCTGGCTTCCTCATCTCCGAAAACAATAAGGTTCGCATTTATTGACAGCAATGCTTCAAAATAATCTAAGCTTTCCTCGTTAGATAAATTTTAGATTTTGCCTACAAAGGCAGTAACGAAGGTGACGGTAGGTTCCTTATTAGCCAGGCTGAAAGCTAATACATTCACGAGGATGACTAGCAATTGAGCTGTTTTCATGTAAATGATATGACTAAATATATATGAGGGCGTGCATCAACATTACAAATTTCTAATTATTCGATAGCCAACAACTTAGAAGAATGAATAGAGCAAATCAATTACATATTCCTATCACCCATCACGATTTTCAGTAATCTCCATTTGACTAATGGTCGAGTAAGAATGTTAAATCATATCTCTTTTTTTGATCAACTGCCGCACCAGGCTGAAAATATCGAATAAAATTAGAAGCACAACCAAAAGGATTACAATCTTCATTATATGGGAAATTCGCGTGTAGTAACTGATTGATGTGTTTTGGATGTTGAACATCTATTCTTCGGTGATGTCTAAAGTAGAGTCAGTTAGTAAGCGATTCTCTATCTTTGGTTAGACTGATGCAGGAGCTTCATTAGTTTTAGTGGGGAAAATCGTGAGATAACTGATAAGAAAAGCTGCCCGATGGGCAAGCAGACCGTATAAGGCTTCCTCTGACCATGCCTTGTGGTCATAGTACAAAGCAACTCTCATAATATCCTCGTAGATGATGGAGATGGTTTAGATTGATTCTCTGCGTCCGCCAAAGAACTGTTTGCTGACATAATTGGTTAAAGATGTGTTGAAGTAAGTCTCTTCTGCGCCGGGGTAGCCGTGTACGGATTCGTCGAAGTCCTATGTTTGATAAAAGAAGTGATGCTTGTACTCGGTAACAAGCAAGTCAATGTTTTCGAGAGTTAGAAACTCCTTCAGAGCGGAGAAGTAGTCGAGATCCACCCAGATAAACTCATCTGTATCGAAAGTGTCATGTGTATGGGCGTAGTTGAGCCAGAGGAGGCGTGCGTAGTCCAACAAGTTGCTGTCTTTTTGCGTTGACTTGCTGAGTATGTTGTTGTTGATATCTTGCCAATTGTCTCCCAAGGCTAGCACGTTGGCAGGGAGCAGTAGTGTTTTGTTGCTTACGACATCTGCAGATACCTTTTGCATGAGGTCGTTTTGGACGACAACGATTAAATTGAAGGGTGAAGCCATCATGGCTCGTATATTATTGACTTGCGTGGCGTAATCTTGGGTGGCGGAGTTGAAGAGTCCAGTTACGAGGGTGAAGATATTTTCGTTTTGAGAGTAGTGAATGTCATGGGAACAGCCCAGAATGAGCAGCATTCCCACGAGTACCAGTTCCGATATCATGATTACAATTAATAAATACAGATATTATTCTAATGAGGCCACCTTGATAGACCACAAAAAATAAACCAGCAGATAATAAAGATTCCTGCCGTCGCCATCTTCGCCTGAACCATAATCAAGATAATTTATGATTATTTTCATATAATTGCGTCATAGACAATTGTCTGCGTAAATGATAATATTTTCCTCTTTTTAATTCAAAGACTGCAATGCATCTATCATCATCTACCTATCTTTCATATATCATTAGCACCATCAAACTCATACTTCCCCATAAAAGCAAAAATATAATAGCACAATCATTTTCAAACATCAACGCGCGCTTTTTGCCGCAGATGAATCTTTCCATCTTGCATGTAAAACTCCTGCAAGGTTGAATTAAAAAGATATCGGCCGAAGAAAGAATCAGGATGAGACTCGCCAGACCAATTACCCATAAAGTAATTCTTTTTTAGCATGCGGGAGTAAGTCCTCATTGACTCACCATAGAATTTTGTCACGCAGTTTATTGATCCGATTATTCCCTCGGTATAGTCCATTGGGTAGCGATAGAGAAGTATGTTATCGTGATTTTATCGGTGTAATTCGTAGGAATTACCTAAGTTATACTGATAACGAAATTTTTGCTGGCCAGTGAAACCATTGATAGCCCACAATCGATAGTATTGATTGGCGTGATGCACTCCAGGATACTTCTGTGGGTTATTTTCGATGTCAATCTGTCGGCGTCCTACTACACACTTGATAGCGTCCATGACACTAAGATAGCGATAGGAGGCATCAGTCCACTTGTGACTAAAGATGCCGCAGTCATGCATTCGTTATTATGTTTCTTAGTATGTGTGGGTCACAAAATATAAGAGTTATTAGAACCATTCTTCAATGAATTACTACCCAGCCCCTGACATAATGAGATTGCTTTAATATCCGAGATGCCATGCCACTTTTGTCCCTGTATTCTAGTCAAAGGTCCAGTTGAAAGGTGCCCCTTCAATCGGGTGGAACACCATCAACGTTCGAGGCACCTCGCCAAATCGATTATAGATTTGATCAGCGGGATATTCAGATATGTGAGTGATCCAACTAAAATTGCGTACAAAGTAATAAGTAGCATCAAGGTAGACACCTCCATGCTACGCGATTAAGGCCAAGCGATAAAAATCAGACTTAGTCTGTGGCCTAATGAGCATTTTGGCTGATTTAATACTGTTTTCTATTTTCAAGAGAGTACTGTTATTTATAAACTGATGAAGATTACTGTCGCTAACATAATTGACTTTAAAATCAGCTGCTTCCGCCTGTTGTCTCATGTTATGTGCACATAGTTGAATCATTGCCTCAGCGTTTTCGATTCCTCCATCCCAGTATATCCATAACAGCCTTGGCAAATTCCATAGAGCTGTACTATCCTATCTTGTAGTTATTACTGGAAGTTTCTTGATGAATGGCAGTTATTTTCCGAGAAAAAGGTATTTATGAACAAAGGACTATTAAAATATCTCATAGGTATCTTGATGCGCAGCTTTTATTAGACGAATATTGATGTTCTAATAGGGATCGTAGTTGAGAGCATAACGCAATGGACCGAGGTTGTTTTCAAGTTACTTAAGGCTGAGTTTAGCTATGTAGTGATAGAGATTGTCAGATCTTTATGGCATTAACGGCACAGTCTTAAAAACAAATCCCAGCTTATCCATGAAATAGCGTGAGTTTAGAGAATATATACCCAAATTATCAATGGCAAATTCTTTCCTGCTTCCACTTAATGACTTGAGTTGCCTTTAAAGGTTCTGAATGACCAAATGACTGACTACAGTAAAGGCTTCCTTTATAAACTATTCACTTCCAATACTTCCCAGCTGTAATTTCATAGTTTGGATTATTATTATGTACTTTTACACATTATAATACAGATTTTAGATGTGTCGAAGCACTTGTTCTAAAAATATTGTTGAAGGCTGCGCCGCGATGAAGTTAGGCATCAGTCCAGGATATCTGATCATGTACTTATCGAATTCAGAAGCCATCTTTTCTTATTATTTCTGCATGACTGAACCACCAGGGAGCCAATGAAAACAGAAAATTTGAGGAGGTCCACTTGGATTGCCCATATTTACATATTTGTTGTTGCTAATGTCTTCTAGCCAGGACAAGTCTTCAGTCAGAGCCATAGAACTATCGATAGCCACTCCTCCATTTTAGTGCAGTAATGTGATAATTATGAGTGTTTTAATTGCTTTATCCAAAGATTCGTTGAGCAGTAATTGGCTCTTCTCCAAGGCTCTGTCTCTCAACCTAACTAAAGAAGTAGTTAATCTCTCGTCAGTGTCTCCTGCCAAATATTAATGGTAATTGGTTTCATTGACAAAGTTTACTGTAAATAAACTTTTCTGAGCGTAGTACTCTATATTTTAAAGGTTGAGTTTAGTTGTGAAGAGACCGTTTTATGGGGAATTAAAGAGATACACCCAGACGATTTTTGGCATTACAAACTTACTGTCACCATTCTTAATGATATCTTCAGGGACTTTGCGTTCTTAAAAAGATTGGAGAAAGTTCATTTCCTTTGAGATTTATCGATTGACTCTAATCTCTGTCAGTACCCATCTCGTAGCCATAACAGACAGAACGGTAAGAGTGACAATCGCCGCGATTTGCCTTAGGAACTAAAGCCATATCCAATGTGTGGGTTCTAGTTTGCTAAGCTGAGATATTTATTTTGTTTTGATATCGAGATGATTACTTCTGCTCGTTGCCAATTGCTCTTCTTCATGAATGGTCTCCACCAGCTAACTGTTGCCCGAAAGATTATTGTTTTGAATTTCTTATATCATTTTTTAAGTTGAATATTTAATTAAAAATCGTCAAGAAATATATGCAAATCTAATAGCAATGATTTACTTGAGTATAATCTTTGAGATTTTGTCTTGACATATTAGTTGATAATAAAATATTGACATGCCAATAACGCGCGTCGATTACAATCCAGCAGCCATCAAGAACCGTTTGGATTTTGTGGGCATCTACAAGTATAAACTCATGCTGTTGGGCATTATGATAGGTATATGGATCTATATTCCACTCTCCTTCTTCCATCCTACTCTCTTCAACTATCTTGAGAATGTTAATGTCGTGCTCTTGATCCTCATGGCCGTCAAAATGCTGGCTTCACTCAAAAACGCAGTCGCCGGATCCATGAAAGCAAATGCTATTATGGACAGGATGGAGGGAAAAGCACCAAAAAGAGAAATGCAACATCAATCTTAACTGAGCAAACTCATTCATGTTTTCATAATTCCGAGCTATAAATAAGAACTGTAGGTGTTCTACGATACTCTGGATCATCTTGCCTCTCACTCACGAGCCAAACAGCAATACTTCGTTTGTTTTGCCATGGAAGAGAGGGAAGAACTTAGTGCCAACAAGGCTCAAGCCCTCATTGAAAAATATAAAACATCGTTTCTCTTCATGGACTATACAGTTCATCAACTGCAGTCTTTTGAGCAGCAGGGAAAATCTTCCAATGTTAATTATTGCGGTGAGCGCTTGTAATAAAAATTCATAGCTCTGGGTGTAAACCCTGAGCAAGTAATGCTAACTATAATCGACGTGGACAGTTGGGTGCCTGATGTATACTTTGATTAGGTCGAATACTATCTTGATTCGAGAATTAACCAAAGAAATAGACTTATGTTCGCGCCCGTTCAGATGTTTTCTCGAAATAATTGGGATGTTCCTGTCTTCACTCGTGTCCAAGACGAGAACCATGGACTAGTCAACTTCTTTTGGTCGGGATCTTTTTGGAACGTTGGCTTTCCTCTCTCTAATTATAGTATTTCCTTTGCTAAGATGAAGGAGATTGGATTTTGGGATACTTGCCCTGATGCTATTGGCGAGGATTTTCACACCACTCTTAAAGCTTTTTGGAAGAGTAAGGAGAGCATTGAAGTTATCCCTATCTATGCCATGTTCAATCAACTTTGTGTCCAAACGGGCAAAGGTTACATCGAAGATTCACTCGCCCGCTTCTGGCAAGCTGAACGACATGCTCGCGGCATCAGTAGTGTTTGCTATGCTTTCAATTTATTTTGGACGCATCCTATGACAACCAGGACTGCATGGCTAACTCTCCTGATTTTGGAAGGCTATGTTGGCATGCTACTCTTCTGGATGGGCTTGGGCTTTAAAATCCACTAAATTTTTGGGGATAGCGTCTAGAAGTAGCAAAATATAGCATTAACTTGTCTGATTATTTTCCTGGCATGGAGCAATCACATCTGCTACCTCGTCTATTTATTGGTCAAGCGACGTGCTGCTCGAGTAATCTACCACGAAAAGCCCTAGAACAGTGTGCTAATCTACTTCCAATACATTATCGTCTACTCTTTCAACATATTGTTCTACGTCGCAGTTCCTTTCGTAATGGCTCTGTTCAACAACATAAAAAACTAAAACCGGTTTTATCGTGTGGCCGAGAAGAAAACCAATAAGACAGCGGGCGGCAAAAAATAATGATGTTAACCATATCAATATTAATTCAATCATAACAATTGACTATTAGATATTGGATTATATACGATAATGAACGCAGTCTATTTTGTTGCCATTTTGCTCCTACTTCAATTTACGATAGAGCATGAGGAATAGGCTGTTTCCTTTGACTAACTTTAACAAAATACCCATCCTTTCCCCAAAATATTATGGACCTTTTGGAGCCAAGGATATTAACATGCCTCTCTATTCACCAAACTGTGCATCAATAATCTTGCTCATTTTGCCAAGCTAAGTGGATGGCAGTTTCGATTTTTAACATCATAAAACTATACCCTCGCTCTCTCTCCTTAAAACCTAAACAGAATGCAGAAAATGATCGAATAATCAAAATATAACCTCGAAGTAATGCATTTTGCAGATGTTCTCAGAATTCTACTCATCTACGAACATGGAGGCATGTGGATTGATGCTAACTCATTCCTTTTGGGTGAATTGAATTGGATAAATCAACTCAATTTTGATCCTCTCGTCTATAATCGGTTAGCCTAAGAGCCAAGTGTGCTCACCTTCACCTACAACAAAAAAGTGGGTGGCAATAAATCAATAATAATGGATAGTAATACAAATCAATCTGTTTACCTATTTCCTGGAATATAAACATGGGCCTTTGCTGCTAAATCAGGCTGTACCTTTTTTAAAGATTTACTAGACAGCATGGAGGGCTCTTTAAGTCTAGGATATGATGTTATTTCGGCTTAAAACAAAAAACATGATCTAAAATTTGATAACGAAAATATTCCCTATTTTTTTATTGGCAGCTACTTGTGTCAGATGGTTCTTCAACTGAAGCAGCAATAACTGTAGCAATCTCAGTAAACTCAGTTAAAAACAGCAGTTGAGTATTATGGAATTTGGAGTATAGATGCTGCTCGTTCTGCCCTCATGATTCCTTTGATTAAACAGTAGTTCCCTGTGCTTATCATGCAAACATTGCTTAAAGAGAGTTTGGCTAGTTGGTCATAGAAGTACAATATGCCCGCTTACTTTGTAAAGCTAACTGGACAATACTATCCCTTCGTTAATATGGGAGTTAAATATTCAGAGGCATTTTTTTGCTTGGGAGTTAACATGACTATTGAGCCAGGGTCAATATACGACTAATTTTTATATACTCCAAGTCGATAAATACAGGAACTGTCACAGTTTAATCTATCCACAATCCCTCAGGCTGATGATTGTGGTCTGTTTGACGGCTATTTTGAGAGTATTCGAGCAAGCATGATGCTGATGTCATCAGTCCTAATTTTTCTAATGATTATAATAAATTTCATCTGTTTCAGAATAATCTCTAGCAGAAGACAATAGCTGAATGAGACTTCTCCCCTCTAAAATGAGTACTGATATTATATGCCTCTGCAAGATTAAGTAGATAAAAATTATTACTAGTTCTTCATGAAAATAACTTGTATGAACATAATTAACAACCATATGATCCATTTTTATTTATAGCTTATTCACAATAACATTATATTATTTTTGCCTCAGTATTACTTATCAATTTTTTGGCAATGCCCTTTTGGTCCAATAAGAAATCGAAACCCCAATAATAGCAAGGTGAAGCTTACTTTATACAGTTCCTTCAACGGTAGTGATTATGCAAAGTGAGTGTCTAGGGATGACCGTCATCGAGTAGGATAGTTCCAACAGCAATTAAATCAAGGAGATCACCATTGAGGAGTGGATTTAAATTTTAGAGACGAAAAAACTGAACGGCTATCCCTTTGAACGTATATACTTCTCTTTCCTCAAGGGCATCCCTACTTTTATGTACTCAATGATTTACGCAGGCGTATGAAAATATGGATACTGCTCTGCAGTGAAAATAATGCTAAAAAATTTAAGTATACTTCGAAGAACGATCTGTAGAAAAAAAGTGTTAAGGGGTCGTGGTTAAAAGTGGAGGAATTGACAGTCGAAGTTTATACAACTCTCTGTTCGAACGTACCTCTTGAAAGTTAATCTGAACAGATCGAGAAAGATATTCATCGCTCATTTTCAGCAGCAAAGAGCAAATATAAGTATCTCAGTCCTTTGTTGCGAAAACTGTTGTATGCTTCATCAAATTCGGGAATTCAGTACAGTCAAGGGATGAATTATATCCTTTTAAACATCATCATATACTGCCTGTAGTCTTTAGGGTTGAATTAAAGCAACATTGACGGATTATTCCTACCTTATGAGAGGGACATCTTTCTTATTTACCGTGAAACAATCATGCGAATGGAAGAGGTGTTTGGGCAGAACAACATCATCAAGGTCATGGAGGAATTGTAGGAAAAGATTGCTGAGTCAGTACCAGACATTCTTTACCTAATATATAAGTGTGGAATGGATATGTTTAGCTCTTTCAGTCAAAACTATTTTTCTGTGATGAGCTACGGCGATAGCCCAGATTAGCTGTGCAAGCAAATGCTTGATCTGTTCTTCCTAACTGGCTAAAAAGCTATACATGCCACTACTGTCAAGATGTTGGAAGTGACTCGCGACACTATCCTTACTCTTAAGGACCCATAATCCCTTCAAAAGTTTTTAAAGAATGACATCTACCAAGAATACTACAAAGTGTTTGTGAAGTAAAGAGAAACAGCAAAAACTCTCTCAGATTTTGGACTGTGCTTCTTCGACAGTGTGGAAAGACTTAGAATGTGATTGATTTTTATTGATCAAAATAGAGTGTTTTCTTATCACGTGAAATAAGCTTCAGATGGGGATGTAGTCCATTTGCAGCAGTTCCTCGCTTGATTTCTAAAAAATTAGGGTGTTTAGATTGAACACGTTGCTATCTAATTACTACTCTCTGTCGCTGCTACTCAAATCATCCTCCTATTCAGGGTAAATTTAATCAGATGGCTCTTGTTGTTGCTCATAAACTTCATGAGCATTAAACTCCTATTCTTAAACAGGTTGATGCTCGCTTCGGATATAATTCTTTGGTTTGTTATTTTTGACCTGTTCGGACAATCCACTGATAATGCCCTCTAATTCAGCAATTTCGACTTGTGCTTTTTCCTACAGATTTCGAAGCACCCCCATCCTTCCTTCCTCAATAGTCTTGGCGGAAACTATCTTTTCAGTCGATTTTCTTGCTATATTTTTGCATTTCTCATTTAATTCAAACAATTTTGTCCTCTTTTTTTACTATTACAATTTTCGATTGAGCTTTTAGAGCTGCTGCTCCTGAATCAGACGCTCAGCCCTTGCTTCTATCGTTTTATTTGCCAGTGCCAGCTAGACTTATGACATTCGCTTCTTCGACTCTATCTTTTTTTCTTCCTTTGTTTACTGAATTACTGGGGCAGGTTTCTTCTTGCGTTTGCGCTTTTATTGCTCTTCTTCCTTTTTTATGAATTTGGCCTTTTCAATGGCTTTTTTATTGCCTTATTTGATAACGTTAGCGTATTGCTTGGCGACTTCCATCTTATTTTGCTTCTCATACTCCTGCAATGCTTTTTCGTATGCCTTTTGACTCTGTTAATCTAAATTTGCGATAGTCTACCTTTGTATCTAATGTTATTTTTACGAATCATTTCATCGACTCTGCCAATAACCTCTTCTGACATTTAAATCAAGTCTAATAACTAACAGAATCAATATATTTCGAATAACACTGAAAGAATTAAATCGATTCTACTTGTTTTAGGTCATAGACTAAATATTTATAGAAATATGTAAGTGCATCAGAAATAGAGCTCCCGCTATAATTTTTATCGTTCCTCCCTAAAATGCTGCTTTATTTCATCTTCCTTGATGCGATCAGGGTTATAGTAGTGAATTGTGTGGTAGTTAACGTCTTAAAGACTAATGGGAGAGTCCTCGTCCAACCTTCGTATAACTTATGGACTGGCGATGCGACTATTGATTATATCCTCACGATTCTTCTTGAATTTATAGAAAATGTAGACTGGGATCATCAGCGATCCAAATATGCCAAACAAGATAAAAAAATTGTCTATGCCCAGCTTACCCCTCTTTATCTGTGACATTATAGGATCCTGCTTGAATTATCGATACCGTCTTCGCCTTAGTGCCTAGGACTGTTCGAGCATTTCCAAATGTCGCTCTCCAGGAGTCTTGATTGAGTGCTCAAGCATATCATCGGTGACCCCCATTTTTAAGTTAAGTAATCTTATCCTATTAAGCCGACTTTAGTCCATTGGTGGATCGACTTCTCTATCTGCTATCTGATTCACCTCTGAAATGGTCATCTTTCGTATCTTTGTGACTTCGTTCTCCTTGATGCGTTTTCCTATTTGCTCCTTAATAAAACGGTCTTGTTCGCTTGGAGTCAAATCTCCTAACTTTTTCTCTCTAGGCTCCTCGACCTTCTATACATCTTTTTTCATAATTAATATATTATACTCATCCTCATTGATTGATATATCATATGTTGAATCTTGTGAGACAGGCTCCCGCCTACATCTATGACATGTTCATCAGCTTCTTTTTCACCATTGCCGCTCATATTGCTATCATAAACTCCATGCATCTCTCTTCGGGAAACTTTTTGGACGTTGGCTGTGGCACAGGTACACCACTCAAGAGGATCATCGAGCCTATCAAAAAATTGCATTAAAAGATTGTCGGAGTTGATCTGCATCCGCAATATGCTGAAAGAGCCATGAAACTGTTTGAGGGAGACCAAAGCGTGTAGATTTATAACATGGATTTCTACAAAATCCGAGATTATCTGAAACTTAAATTTAGGTTCATTTTCTTCAGTTTCTCTTTCATGCTTATGCCTGACCGTCTGCAGGCCTTGGAAGTTGCCAAGTCTATCCTTTAGAAAAATGAAAGCAGTCGCATCAGTTTTATTCTCACTCTCAACAAAAACAGAAATTCACTGTTTGCATTACTTAAACCGATAATAAAGAGGATCACCACTGTGGACTTCGGAAATGTTGTTTACGAGTAGGACTTTTACTCTGTTATCGACTGCGCAGGACTTTAAGTTGTAAAATCAATGCGTGTTTAGAGCGGACTGAACCCTCTGCTCTGGTTTTTCCCAGTCTATTACGTTGAATGCCGCCCTAAAACCGATGAATGATATATGAATTATGGGAAATCAGTGCTTTAAATCTATCACTAGAATCGACATGTT
>Ga0302188_10002633_pt1 | contig 12929 bp, 10 predicted proteins | sample II_Bog_E2_1_FD_198783 | JGI IMG/M metagenome (GOLD analysis project Ga0302188, IMG submission 198783) | Peat permafrost microbial communities from Stordalen Mire near Abisko, Sweden - II_Bog_E2_1 | ecosystem: Environmental > Terrestrial > Soil > Wetlands > Peat | place: Sweden: Abisko... | reverse complement strand
ACCCCAACCCCAACCCCAACCCCAACCCCTTAAGGTTAGTATATAAATTTATGATTGGTCCATGAATAATTCTTATTTTATAAAATGCTCATAATTCTTGCAATTCATGAATATTAAATTTGATTTTATTCGAGTATAACCTGACACTGACATTTTAATAATAAAAAAACAGAATATCATACTTAATGTAAAGAACAAATGTAAAGAGTTAGATAGATGGAGAGTCCTCGGCAAATGACTCCCTGAACGATTTACTGCTTAAACAATTTTAAGAAATCTTCTCGAAACATCAACACCTACCAACTCATCAAGCTTTTTTGTTGTAAGCAGCGTAGCTGCATATTAATTACCTGCGCTTGCAAGATGAGGTATTTGTAATGTAATCAAGATTGAAAAATAAAAACAATAGTTGTGTAATTTGCAGGGAGTAGTAAGAATTCAATAGAGTTAAAATAATCCTTTGAGAACTAATAAAAAAAGTGAAACAAGCGATTTAAACGAGGCATAGCATAAAAAAAGACAGAGAAGAATAGCTGGTGAGATAGCCCGTCACTATGTCTGCACAGTAGATCACTGTAATAAATCATACGGTTCTTAGGGCTCTCTCAATCAACATCTGAAGTTAAAGCATTAAAATTATTATAGGCGCCATCTGCTAATGCTTAATATGAGTCAATCTAATAATAATTGATTTGAAATAACTATATATGGTCTTTGCTATTGAGTATGACAAAAGATTCATTTAAAGATTATTTAAGTCATTGTCCATTGATATTAAACTTTAGTATAACAGGTTTTTTGAGTTTTATTACGAAGAACTACCTTAATAATTCGAATAATTCTTGCAAAATTAATTTTATTGAAGCCATTGAATAATCTCAATAAGGATAGTGAAATCTTTGATTTTACAAATCAATGACTTATAAGCTATTTTGAATTTTGATTCATCATTTATTATTTATCAAATTTAACGATGGGCGACACCAAATCTAAGCCAGCGGACTAGGCCTCAGAAGAGATTGACATCCCAAAAATCAGTCATTAAAAATTTACAAATTGCCAAATAATCAAGGGAGAAAATGATGGGGATGTAATCAAGATAAAAGTGACCCTTCCTTCTGAAAAATAATTTTTAAACTGGAAATAACAACTTGGTAAAATTGAAAATTAGGAATTTCTTCTCATCCCCAAAAATCAGTAGTTTAAAAAGGAAGGGTTTTGCGGAACAGCTGGAACAGTCGAAGTATCTTGTTTGTAATTTAGATAACTTATTAAAATTATCCGTTTTTGTTGAGTGATTAAATTCAAAATAGGAGTACGCTGTAGGCAAAGTATTTTTAGGAAAACTAGTTGTGGTATCTTATTTATACACTTCTGAACGCTGCTAATTATTTCCATAAAAAGGGCAAGAAGATAGGGGACGTTAGACCTGGAAATATTTTCATTAGCGAAGATGGATCAGTCAAGACTGCATGCATTTATTCATGGCCAATGGAGAGAACAAACTACGAAAAAACAATTGAAAAAGAAAACACCTACCTAGGTAAATTTAATAATATTCAGCACCTTAAGAGCTGAGCGATTTAGGATATGGAAGGATAGAACCCCTTTCAGATTTTGAACTAGCTGAAACTTTTTCCATTGGATTAGCTGTCTTGGATGCAGCTACTCTTACCGATTCGAGGGATCTTTATACAAGTCAGCATTCCTTTGACTATCAAGGTTTAGCTGCGGCACTCCATATCTTGAATGAAAAAGATTATAGTAAAGTATTGAAACTTTTGATAACCAATATGTGCGAAGCCAACGCTGAAAAAAGAACTAAGGCTGTTGCACTTTATGAATGGCTCACCCCTTATGATGATGCCATCAACAACTTCTAGGAGTTTGTACCTGAAACAATGCCATAAAAATTCAATACTGAAAGTCAAGCAGTTCCAGTTCCTCCAGTACAAATGCAAATTCCGATAACCAACTCTACTACTTACTATAATTCAGCTCCAATGAATGTAGTATATAAACAGCCAACTCTTGTATTTCAACAACCTCCATCAATATTGACCAAACTTCCCTATCCCTCTATAAATTTTACAAAAATTCCCCCTGGATCATACATAAAACCTCTTAACCAAGAATTCCCGGTATCAACTCCTGTTCCACCCTCTTTGCTATCAAATTACATGTCAAATCCTCAGCCTCCCCTACCTCCCCTCCTGACAACAGCGGAGAGTACCTACGTTCCCTACAGCAGTAAATTTTCGCTTGATAAAATCGACCAACAATTGTAACAATCAAGGAAGCTGTTCCCAACATCATCAAATTGATATTTATTGTCAAATCTAAATTTAAAATATGGACAACGAGGACAATAATTATACAGCTACGAACTAAACCTACAAAATATGGAAGAAGCATTCACCCTTCCTCTATAATATATTACAAGTCTATGAACTACAATCCTGCTCACAAACTGTTGATTGGTTTAATGACTACTACATTGATAATGATTGGAAAATATGCAGCTTACTTATTGGCAGTAACTCACTTTACCAGAACTCTCTTCAAGTCGTCAGCATAGCATTACCAACTGATGATTCAGTTACTGATTACTCAATTTATCGTGAAGAAAAGCCATAGATGAGTGTAGGAAGCAACGGATTTATTGGTACAATGGGGCTTCAGCAACTAAAGTGCAGAACGACCATCCCTCAAGCCAGTTAAATCATGAAGGCGAGGATCAATCATCACGATTAAAATTTAGTGGCTGTTAAAACAGGCGGAGGGGACGCAGAATTAATTGTATATGATCTGCGAAATAAATAGGATTAACTAGAAACTAACTGTATTAAACTGATGGGGCATACAGATGAAGGGATGGCATTAAGCTGGAGCCCTCATTCATCGAATAGATTACTCTCAGGATCTTATGACAAAGTTATCAACTTGTATGATATCAACGCTTACCAGGCTAGTCAGCTCAGCTTTAAGTGCAGTGATAGAGTTTAAGATGTTAAGTGGTCGAATTTTGAGTCTAATATCTTCTGTTCTGCTCATCAGGATTAAAAGATTCATTTGTATTTAAAGTATAAAATAGATGGGATCTCAGATAAGGAGAAGGGAAGCCTTTTATTTCCAGGAAGGCACACACAGGTGAAGTGTATAGCGTTGATTTTAGTAAGACCAACTAATTTTTACTGCTTTCAGGAGGAGAGGATGGAGATGTTTGTTTGTGGGATATAAGAAATATTAGCAAAAAAGTAGATTAATCATAACTAAGTTACATACCTTTGTCGGCCACAACAATGAAGTAAACGTGGTGAGCTGGAGCCCCACTAACTCTCTTCAATTTGCGAGTGGTGGCAGTGACAATAGAATAGTCGTATGGGACATTGAAAAATTAAATGATAATACTCAAGATAAAAATGGTAATGAAATCATCGTAATTCATGCTAACTTAGTTTATTCATGGTGGACATCGTTCTAAGGTGACTGACTTGAATTGGGGCCGATAAAAGGACGTTATTGCTTCTTGTGAGTAAAGCAATATGCTTCAAGTATGGAAAATGAATGAGCGTATTCAATCTGATGTGTGAAATGTAAAATATATGATTATTATTAAAATGAGCCTCATAATTTGTTAGGACGATTGATCGGCGGAAAGCAGGTTGATTTAGCGTTAAAAAAGGTTATGTTTAAGACTTACTGCTCGTGAGGAATGTCAAACATGCTCACACAATTTATTTTTATTGAGTTTCCGCCAATTTTCTTCTCGTTTGATATATCAAATTCATTCTTTTAACCACAGTTTTTCTCAGGATCAGCAATCAGTTGAGGTTATCTATACTTGGATGTGATCTATTTTCGCGGTGACATTTTGAGGTTGCGAGCTTTTGCGGAAGAAATAATTATATCTGTGAGCTGCTCGTCATGGGTTGAGGGGAAAAGTTATAAGAATTAGTTCGTGCCTGGCTTTACTGCTGTTGTCAATTTACGTGCAGATTCAATCACAAATACATCTCTTTTAGGCTCGTCTCGAGTTTCAAATTTTCTGTAGGAAAATTTGTTTCCAATGTTTAAATTTAGTCCATTTTGTGCTTATTTCTCCTCAAAGAATCCAAAAAAAGAAGTTTTTTACGGAGTATAGTGCAGTCTTTCGGACTCAGCCTTCCTAAATGAGTTCCCAGATTAGATTGTTTAATGAGGAAGAGGTTGTTTGTTGGAAGGAAGACGCTTATTTGGTGATTATTTTTTGGCAAAAAAGTCAACTGGTAATTTGCTTTTATTGATTTTGATGAGGTTTGTTCTGTTTTTAGGTTCACTAAAGCGATGATTATTTTATAAAAGACGTCTATTACGTTATACTCCATAGTCGAGGTCTGAAAACAGTTTACGAGAAAGCTTGTTCTAGCGAAAATTACCGTCGTTGCGGTCCATTAATTGTAAAATTATTTTATTATTGGAACCAATTATTATTGTTTAAACTCAATAAATTTTGTCCCAGACGCTGTGTTGAAGTTTATAGTGTAAACAAAATTCACTTTAACCGTTCAATTTACAAATAAAAATGTTAATAATGTTGGAAAGCGTCCATTGACTATTTTCATTGATTTTATTTATCATATAATAGCGCATAGTGATTATAATTTGTTAAATACACTTACATTTATGAGAGAAACAATAATGAAAACCGAAATATATCACAACATACAAATATTTGGGATCTTCGTTAATTATTCTAAAGCCCATAATTTATCTTTTGGGTTTTTAGATTAACTAAAATATTAACTTTTTGAAGCATCTCAAAAAGATTTGATTCTTTTTTCATTAATAGCAAAACTCCTTCTTTAATTAATATCATACTTAGAATCTAATAGCAAAGTTCATTCTTAATGGCAGAAATATTTAAAATTTATACATTTGAATGTCACGATTTGTAGATGAAGAAGACAGCGGTATTTCTGGTCTAAGTCAGGCTAATTCGAAGATTCGATTGTCGAGTTGAACCCTGTAAGGTTTACATAAAAAATTGTAACCTCACCTGCCGCTCAAACTACTCGTGATCAAGTTCTTATCAAATCATATAGACTAACTTGGGAATATACGATAGCATCAAACTATCTTCTTTGATCAACAGCAAATAAGGAAGTCTTTTAGAATTTGTCACACTGAATCTTACTTCAAAAAATACTTTTGTCACAAAAGAAGCGACTGAACTATTGAATCAATATTCAACCAATGAGATAGCATTTGTAATGGTGATGGGTAATTATCAAGGAGGAAAAAGCTTTTTCTGTGATAAAATATTAAACCTGGCCGAGGTCAAGGGTAATCATGTAAAATATCAATCATTTAGTTTTGCAGAAACACGAATCCGGGTCTTCATATTTGGTCAACTCCTTTCTAAAAAGATAATCTAAAGATTTTTCTGATGTAAATCAGTGGATGCAGCATAAATTCCCCATAGTTTCGGATACTATCAACTTATACATTAATGATAGGCTCTGTTTTTGTCTTAATAGATGACCTAAATAGGATTGGAATTTCAGCTATTTACGAAGCAGATGTTGCTTTCAGTGATATAATTGACCAGATAGTTCCAAGTCATCTTGAGAAGGAACATTAAATCAGTAAAAATCGTACAATTTTTATGCCAAATATTATTTATAATTTAAAGAGAACTAACTAAAAGCGGAACAACGACAATTTAACAGTTCTTTCGCTTCATGTTGATGAACTTCTACCTGATGCGCTCTAAAAAGGTTATCAAGGCTCGACATAGGATCTTAAACATTTATCTTTTATGGATAAAAATTGCATAAGTTAGTAATACATTCGTCGCACTTCATCTATCTTCAAATAAATTTATGAAAAAATTAGTGAAAAAAGATATAACTAACTCATTCTCAACGGAAACATCATTCTAAAAATTATAAAACATATCTAGACCTATCTCAATAATAAATATGAAATCAACATCTAAAGATTATACGAGCAGGTCATTGAAGATCTCTATCTATCAGCATTCAATTATTGCATACTGAGCTATCATCAATAAATGGAAAAGTAATTTTAAAGCGAATAGCCGAAGTCTTTAGCTGACCTTTTAAGCATCTTTGAAATTAAGAGTGAGAGTATCATCAATAAATTCAATTAGTTTACGTTAGATTCAAAACTGCATCAGAAATATTAATAAAAACTGTTAAATCACATAACTGAGAAGGAAATAATGATAATGGGCATTAATGAGAAGAAAACAGAAATCGAATTGGATAAATCTGCAGATCAAGTTGATATTTCCAATTATGCAAGTTTCAAATAGTTTGTAGATAAAATAAATCGATAAAAAAAAGAACTTACCCATGGAAAAGCTAAAGTAGTTGGAAAGGTCGCTAACAACCTCTTCCATCAATTGAAGACCAATAACAATGTTGATTTCTTGGCTATGAAATAAATCGAAAAGCTAAAAAAGACCATCTCAGATGGCAACAAAGAGTATGATCTTGTTAAAAAATAAGGATTAGAAAAATCAAAGTTGAGGAGTCAAATAAATGAAAAAAATTAGACTTATAGAAAAAAATAAAGGGAGGTGGATGAGAGAATTAGAAAAGTTAAAAATTAAAGTTCCCAGATAAAGTCTTCGTCCACTATTCCTAGCGATTGGGGAGAAAGGATACTTTCCTTATAAGGAACATATAACATGAATGTGAAAAAGATTTAATAATTGAAGCAAAATCCATCGAAAAAGAAAAACCCATAAGTTGCATCAAGGGAAAATAGGTTGACCTAACTCATAAAAAGAATAGAAGTTCAATAGAACTTACTTAGCCATCTTACTGAATCAAAGCCAGTTACGGCTCAAGATACATCAACTCTGCCAAAAGCATAAAAGAAAAAACCAACAATTAAAGATAAAAAGCCAACAGTGTGAGTAAATTAAATGATTTTTATATGAGGCTGTTATCTATCAATATCCCAAGGCTACCATAATAGTGTCTGCAATTTTCGTTTTATATTAATTGAAGAGAGTGTTGTCAACATTAGGATGCCCTCTGTTACTTATAACGACAAATGTAATCTTTTTGTCTTTGTCAGCCCATGCCATCGCTCCTGTGGAACCATCATGCCCAAAGCAGTTATTCATTTTTGAGCTCGGACAAACAGTATCAAAACCATAAGCTCTTGTATTTTCATAGGGCAATCCTCCAATTTTGGAAGTAAACTCAGTAACAATTACTTATGGAAGAATTCGACTTCCTTCATTAGGCAGTTTACCCTTGGAAAGCATTATCCTCATAAATCTTATTAAATCGTCAACAGTTGCAAACAATCCCGAATGACCAGCCACACCTCCGAAAAGTTCTGCTAATTTTTAATGAGTATATCCTCTAATGATTCGTTTTTTGCCATCTATATATACAATTATTAACTTATATCATATTCGGTAGGAGCAACTGTGTACCAGGTTGATTGGGAAGGACTGAAGACTGAGTTTTTAAAATTGGCAAAAACTTTATTTTGTTCGAAATAATTATTTAATGTCTTCTTTGAAGCAGTTGCAATTATTTCACCCAAGATAATAAAGCCTAGGTTAGAGTAAGAGTATTTTGTTCCAACAGGAAACTCAGGTTTAACAAAAGTAATATACTAAAGGACTTATTTAGCTGTGTCCGGAAGGGGTCCAGGATAATTAAATGGTAATCCTGAATTATGTAGAAGTAAATCGGCAATGGTAGTATTTCCTTTTTTGCTGGTATCATAATTTGGTACCCATTTACTAACCAAATCATTCAATTTAAGTGTGCTACTGCTGACTAGACTCATTATGCAAAAAGTAGTGGCCATCACCTTGGTGATTTCGTCAATATCATACAGAGTGTTGTCAGCTACTTCCAAATCATGCAATTGATAACTATAAGTGAGATATCCGAAATTTTTGCGATATATGATTTGAGTTTAGTTGGCAACAACTATGGTTGCTCCTGGAAATGCCCTCGCAATAATGGCTTCATTGAAAAGGTCGTTGACCTTGGTCCAATCAGGGATAGCCGCCACTGAGATAATCAAAATGGCAATTATCATTTTCGTCAACATTTTTAATATTATAATCCTACAAATCATATATCATTGGCCAAGGAACGAACTAATGATTAATAAAATAATTTTTCTTATTTGATGAATTTTAAAATGTAGCTTCATATGAAGCGGTTTGATGAATTGGTGGGATACGCTCAATTTATTCTGCTGCTTTTGGCTTTTCCTTATAAAAAAGGACAGTCCGCATTCAGAGTAAGTGAGGATAGGGTTAATAAATGGTTAATAGATTGTAAGCCTCCTTGTGTTGAGATTGTATAACTATAACTTCTGGAAAGATCAACTAAGGTGCCTCTCTCCCAAAGGGGTCGTCGATTAGCACCAAAGAAGACCACACAGCTAAGTGTGATAGTTTCTATCCTTGCCAGGAGGACTTTCCCCGAGTATGGCGGCAAATGCCGTAGGTTCAACTCGATAACAAATCAATCTATTAACAATCTCAAATTTAATTTTGCACAATTTATAATTTTCATTGTTGAAATGCCCAAATATACAATGAATGAGACCATAATTTTAGGATTAAGGAATATTTAAATTAAGAAGACATTGGATTAATCAAAGTATTCATTCAATTTGCATTAAGAGTTTATCTGCCTACAGTTTTTCTCTCTATTATTGGAAAGGAGGTATGGTGAAATACTTCAGGTGTCCTCTGTTCCAATCCTCCACTATAAGTTTGGCGCCTTGTTTCATCTAAGGAACTCCTCCTTTGCCCAGTTTTCCATGAGCTCTACAAATTTTAGCTAAAAAATCAACAATAGTTGTATAGGGTTCAATTTTATAGAATTCCTCCAATTATTTTTTGGGAATTCTTTCCATGATAGCTTGTACAACCTCTTCCAAATCTTCTCCATATTTTGCAGTATTTTGCAAAATGAGCTGATTTCGCGTTAAATCCTTTTCAAAAATGACTCCAGGACAATCCAATAGTTTAACCTGACTGTCCAATTTTACTTATTGCAAAGCTTTGGTGCATCCAGGAATGCTAGAAACGTCACAAGCTTTATTCCTCTTCAAACTGTTAATAACACTACTCTTTCCCACATTTGGATATCCAATTAATCCAACAGTAACAGCTCTGTTTGACCCCTCAACTTTCGAAAGCTGCTTTATTAATTGTATTAAATGATCAGTTCCGATGGACTTGGTGGAGTGAATAAGCGTATCTGCCATTTCGCTGCTATCAGCAATTGATTTTTTGAAAAGATTAAAAGATGAAAGATGGCTATTTTGAGTTTGCATATTTGCCTTGAACATGACTACAGGAAACTCTCTTCTTAAATAAGTTTGCCAAGCATAAGCATTCTCCATTGGAACAAGATCAATTTTGTTGAGAATCAAAATAATCTTTTTGTCCTGCATTGACAAAATTTTCCTTTCAATACTCTTACATCTGCAAGAAACAGGGTCTCTTGCGTCAAGTACTTCTAAAATTATATCGCAGGCCTCGATAATCTTCTTCATTTCTTTCCAATACTTTCCTGATTATTGAAAGTTCTTGAATTTTTAGATATCGTAACCATCTTCTTCGATTTAAAGTTCTTCTTAAAAAGATCGGTCTTCCATGATTTCTGCGATATTCGGTGCTTTTTCTTTTTATAGGTTTTCAATGGTCTTATTTCTATTGGTTTCTTTGCTTTTAAGTGATTGGATCATTCTATTCTTGAAATGTGATAGATCAGGAGGCTTGCTCAAGTCATTTTTGGTGACTAAATAATCTAATGGTTTACATTTTTTGGCATTTCCTTGAGACTTTTGTATCTTGAATTATTTTCTATTTTTGCGAATCTACAGCAGCTTTTTCATGCTTTATTGCTTACCCATCAACAATCAATTATTATTAATTTTATAACATTACTAAAACAACAGTCATGGATAATGATGATTTTATGTTCAATATTGCCAGACCTATCAAGAAAAATGTAGAACACAGTCAAGAGGTTAAGCCAGAGAACAAAAGACTCAAATATACTTTCAAGTTTAAAAAATAACGGGCTCAGAACAGAAGAACAAGATCGTCAGAGTTTGTATATAATTTGCTCCCCACTCCCAATCAATAACCTTAAAAACCAAAAAAAGAGGAACATAATTTGCCATTAATAGAGGAATAGAAATAATCTATAAAAAGACCTCGAAATTTCGAGAAAGAAGATCAGGTATAGTCAATAAATAACTTTAAAGGCTAAAAACGACAAAAAATAGAGCATGATTTCAAAGATAGGCGTGAAAGATACAATCGATATGATCGATACGATCGTAATGAAAGTCAGCTAAAGGTGTAAACTTTAGATGCTATTAACGTGAAAATCACAACTCCTGATGAGATAAAGCCTGAAGTTGTCAAGATTTAAAACAAAATCGACATCAATTCTTTATAAGAGTTTAATCTCCACTCTCTCCTGAAGGACTCATTAATTAAAAATTCTATAACCAAGTTGACCAATATTCAAATCAGCTGTTACAAATCCATTTTCAATAAAAAAGATGTTATAGCCAAGGCAGCAACGGGAAGTGGAAAAACTCTTGCCTACTTAATTCCATTAATCAACCAATATTTAGAAAATAAAACCATTACTGAGAGATAGTGCGGCACTGTTATGCTAATCATTTGTCCCAGTCGAGAACTATGCGTGCAAGGTCAAAAATAAGCGCTAAGATGTTTTAAAAAGTGTCCTTTCATTGTGCCTGGAAGTCTCATTGGAGGATAACAGACTAACCATGAGAAAAATCGACTAAGGAAAGGAGTAAATATTCTTTTCTCGACACCGGGAAGACTTCTCTATCATCTACAAAATACTCAATCCTTTAAAATTTCAAATTTAAAGACAATTGTTTTCGAAGAAGCCGATAGAACTTTAGACATGGGATTTCATAAAACCATCACTGATGTTTTAGAAATTCTCTCTAAAAAATTAGATATAACATACACTCAAAAAATATTAGTTTCTGCTCATTTTAATGAAAAAGTGGAGGGTTTAATATAAAATTTGAACATGGATAATCCTCGATACATTGGATTTGAGGATGAGAAAGACGTAAATAGTGGTAATGTAAACTAAGACAATGATCACGCCAATTTAAACGTAAAAGAAATAAATATTTCAAAAAATTTGAAACAACAATACATATTAATGACAGAAGAGGAAAGAATACCTATCATGATCTCTTATTTAAGATTGGTAAAAGATTCAAAAGTAATGATTTTCGTGAACACCATCGATTAAGTTGAATATCTCGATTTTATACTCAACAACATGAACTTTAGAGACTCCAATGGAAACTTCACTCAAGAAAAGGTTTAGAATAGACAAGTATATAAGATTCATGGAGACTTGGATCAAAAGTACAGAACTAATACTTACTTAGAGTTTAAAAAGGAAAAAGTAATATTTTATTAATTTAGAGCGCCATTTTGATTAGTACTTAAGTTGCGAGTAGAGGATTAGATTTTCCTGACCTAAACCATATCATCTTGTTTGATGTTCCGCCTACCCTAACAGATTACGGAAATAGAGTTGGAAGATCAGGTCGTTTCAATAGTTCTGGCGTATCTCTCCTCATGCTGCATTATCAAGAATCAGATTATGCAGAACAAATAAGATATTATAGTCCAACTCTCTAATTGTTGGATAAATAGATTATCTTCTAAAGATTTGAAGAATACTTATAAAAGATGAATATTCGAGAGAGAGGTCTTTACTATATTGAAGGCATTGTTAGATCACTTATCAAAGATGATGATGAAAAGTATCAATTGGCAAGAAAAGCTTATACTTCTATGCTTAGAGCGTAAAATCAATCTTATTTAGATATGCTAAAATGAAGGATAAACATATATTTGCAATCAAAAAACTTGATTTGAAGCTTTTAGGCCGCTGCTTTGGAATTAACTCAACAGGTGGAAAGCAAAAACAATATAACCCAAAAGCAAAAGAGTCTCATTTGGAATAAGTCCGAAAGAAGCGTAGAGTTCAAAGTGTGAGTAAGCTGCAAGTATCAGAATATTTGTGATGAGTTTATTTGACCATTAATTAAGAAATGACTATATTTTGTGAATACTTAACTAGATTGAGTTATAAATATAAATTAGCATGGAGTAACGAAAACCTTCCATTAAACTTAAATCAAACATCAGTCATAAACCAGCTGCCCCTAAAAGTGCTAAAAAAGAATCAACATCAAATCATCATATTTAAAGAATGAATCCCTTTGTGCTGGGAGAGAACAAAAAAAAAAGAAAAAGAAAACCTGCCAGCAACGTTCTTCTTGAAATGCAAAACCTTCAAAATTCAACAGATCTTATTATCCCAATTGCCCCCTTTAATAGACTTATCAGGACCATTGTTAGATAAAACTTTGAAGATCCTCTGAGATTTACTTCGCTAGCTTTGAGGGCTCTTCAAGTGAGTGCCGAAGACTACATGGTAGGATTGTTTTAAGATTCATACCACTGTAGCATCCATGCCAGCAGAAGGACTCTTTTTATTCAAGACATGCAATTAGCTCGAAGGATTCGAGGCAGAGGCGATCCAGGGAACGGGACCAGATGATACTACTTCATTATAATTATTCATAATTTATCAAATTCAATATAAGGCATATTGGTTATTTAGGAATAATTTAAAATAAATATATTTGTTCATTAATTTGAGAACTTCAATATGTCCTTTGAATTAAAACAACTAAATATTTATCATGCATATCCCGTGAATAACTCTAATATTTGCTTTTGGGAATGTTGGACAGTCTTATAAAAGAGTGTATTTATCTTATTAAACCCGCGATAATTTACAATTTATCATAATTATAAATGACTACATATACCACCTTCAATGCTA
>Ga0302188_10002625_pt1 | contig 12953 bp, 9 predicted proteins | sample II_Bog_E2_1_FD_198783 | JGI IMG/M metagenome (GOLD analysis project Ga0302188, IMG submission 198783) | Peat permafrost microbial communities from Stordalen Mire near Abisko, Sweden - II_Bog_E2_1 | ecosystem: Environmental > Terrestrial > Soil > Wetlands > Peat | place: Sweden: Abisko, Stordalen... | reverse complement strand
TAGCTAGAAATCAAGATAAGTTAGAAGATATTAAAATTAGATTTGAGAAAGAATATAAAATAACTGTCGAAATAATACAAATTGACTTATGTATGGATAAATTCTGTGAAAAAATAATAAAAACTGTGGAAGAAAAAAATTTGATTGTGGACAATTTAATAAATAATGCGGGCATTGGGAGTTTTGGGCTTTTTAGTGAAGCACAAGATGGATTTGAGGAGAAACTAATAAATATAAACATTATTGCATTGACTACTCTTACAAAATATTTTTTAAAAGATATGATTAAAAGGGGTGAGGGTGGAATTCTAAATGTAGCATCAACAGCCGCTTTTATTGGGGGACCTAAAATGTCTATGTATTATTCTAGCAAAGCATATGTTTTATCATTAACAGAAGCACTTCATGATGAAGTGAAAAATTTAGGAATAAGGGTAAGTTGTCTTTGTCCAGGACCAGTAAAAACATCATTTCAAGAAAAAGCAGGAATAAATAAATCAGAAAAGGCAAAAAAATATTTGATGGATGCTAGTAAGGTTGCAGAAGAGGCCTATTTAGGATTTATAAAAGGAAGGGCAATAATTATTCCAGGCTATAAAAATAAAGTACTAACTTTAGGGTGCAAATTAATACCAAGAGCGTGGAGTAGAAAAATAATATTAATCAGTAATAGTTAATATATGCTGAAAGTGAAATATCCTACATATAATAAATAGCAATGCATCTGTGATTGCTACTGAAGATTATAAGAAAGGAATCAATTTATAACTCAAATATATTTAGGATAGGAAATTTAGTGAATAAAAATTCAATATAATTGTATATTTATACTTTATATAATTATTATTTTATGATAATATGTATATATGAAATGAATATTTATTCTCAATATTTAGAATAAAATTAATAAAATATGATTAAAATAAAAAGAATTATATGAAATATAGAACTATCCTTAATTTATCTTGACATAATGTCATCTATCAACTAAAATAGTTGAAAAGAGAAAATTTTAAAAGTTAAGGTACACTTTAACTTGGTCCTGTGAGGCCAAAAAGGGAGCATAACTATGATATTTGGAAGCATAATAAGAAATTTCATAGCTTATTTTTTGAAATCAATATTTGTAAGGTATATCACAGGATAGTGAAGAGAACGGTTTTACTGTAGTCTCTTTGTTATCCTTTTGTTTTATATAAACAAAGATTTATAAGGTGTAGTTTTAGCTAAAATATATTTGTAGGAGGCTTGAGCATGAAGGCAAAGCTTATATTAGAAAATGGTATGTTTTTTGAAGGTAAAGCTTTTGGGTACCTAAAAGAAAGCGTTGGAGAAGTGGTATTTACAACTGGTATGACAGGTTATCAAGAGGTACTTACTGATCCATCTTATTACGGACAAATAGTAACTATGACTTATCCCTTAATAGGTAACTATGGAATTAATATTGAAGATATGGAGTCAGACTCAATAAAGGTAAGTGGCTTTATTGTAAGAGAAAAATGTGATTTACCAAGTAATTTCAGATGCGAATTAGAACTTGAAAATTTCTTAAAGCAAGGAAAAGTTATTGGATTAGAAGGAATAGATACAAGAGCATTAACTAAAGTTTTAAGGAATAGTGGTACAATGAGGGGAATCATTGCACTTGAAGATATTGAAGATGAATATATTAAAGAAAAAATAGCAGGATTTTCAACTAAGGAAGCTGTAAAGACTGTTACTACAGATAAAATTTATACTGTCGAAGGAACAGGAAAACATGTGGCAGTTATGGACTTTGGAATAAAAAATAATATAATAAGAAATTTCAAAAAGAGAGGCTGTAAGCTAACAGTATTCCCAGCTACAGCTACGGCACAGGAAGTTTTAAATGTTAATCCAGATTTAGTGTTCCTATCTAATGGTCCTGGAGATCCAGAAGATTTAGATTTTGTTATAGAAAATATAAAGAAATTAGTTGGAAAGAAACCAATAACAGGTATTTGCTTAGGACATCAATTATTAGGATTAGCTTTAGGTGGTAAAACTGCTAAATTAAAGTTTGGACATAGAGGATGTAATCATCCAGTTAAAGATTTAGAAGCTAATATCGTACATATAACTTCTCAAAATCATGGCTATGTAGTAGAAAAATTACCAGATGATATGGAAGTTACGCATATAAATATAAATGATGGTACTGTAGAAGGAATGAGGCATAAGACTTTACCAATATATTCAGTTCAATTCCATCCAGAAGCATCAGCAGGTCCAAAGGACAGCGAATACATATTTGATAAATTTTTAGAATATGCACTATAGGAGGTTAAGTTAAATGCCATTAAATAAAGATATAAAAAAGGTTTTAGTTATAGGTTCAGGTCCGATAGTCATAGGTCAAGCGGCAGAGTTCGATTATTCAGGAACTCAAGCTTGTGAAGCATTAAAATCAGAAGGTATAGAGGTTGTACTTGTAAATTCAAATCCTGCAACAATAATGACAGATAAAGAAGTTGCGGATAAGGTTTATTTAGAACCATTAACAATAGAATTTATTGAAAAAGTTATTGCTAAAGAAAGACCAGATAGCTTACTTGCAGGAATGGGTGGTCAAACAGGGCTTAACCTTGCTGTAGAATTAAATGATTCGGGTATTTTAGAAAAGTATCATGTAAAAGTAATCGGAACATCTATCGCATCTATTAAAGAAGGTGAAGATAGAGAATTATTTAGAAATATGATGAATAAAATTGGGGAACCAGTTATAAAAAGTGAAATAGTAAATGATTTAGAAACAGGGATGGATTTTGCAGGTAAAATTGGATATCCAGTTATAGTTAGACCAGCGTATACTTTAGGTGGATCTGGCGGTGGTATTGCTGATAATGAGGAAGAACTTGAAACTATATTAAAATTAGGACTTCAATTAAGTACAATAGGTCAAGTTTTGCTTGAGAAGAGCGTTAAAGGTTGGAAAGAAGTAGAGTACGAAGTAATGAGAGACTCTTATGGAAACTGTATTACTGTATGTAACATGGAAAATATAGATCCTGTTGGTATACATACTGGTGATAGTATAGTTGTTGCACCATCACAAACTCTTTCAGATAAAGAATATCAAATGCTAAGAACAGCATCAATAAATATAATAAATGCAGTTGGGATTGAAGGTGGATGTAATGTACAATTCTCATTAAATCCAAATAGCTTTGAATATGCAGTTATAGAAATCAATCCTAGAGTTTCAAGAAGTTCAGCTTTAGCATCAAAAGCAACAGGATATCCTATTGCTAAACTTGCTGCTAAGATTGCTCTTGGATATGGATTAGATGAAATAAAAAATGCTGTAACTCAAAAGACTTATGCATGTTTTGAACCAACACTTGATTATGTTGTTGTTAAGATACCAAAATGGCCTTTTGATAAATTCTTTGGTGCTGATAGACAATTAGGAACAAAAATGATGGCTACTGGAGAAATTATGGCCATCGGAGCTAACTTTGAGCAAGCATTTTTAAAAGGTATTAGAAGTTTAGAAATAGGAAAGTACTCTTTAGATCATAAGAAATTTAAAGAATATAGCATTTCAGAATTAAAAGATATAGTAATGAAGCCTGATGATGAAAGAATATTCGCATTATCTGAAATGATAAGAAGAGACTATATGATAGACAGAATAAGCAAGATTACAGGAATTGATATGTTCTTCTTAGAAAAAATCAAATGGATAGTTGAAGAAGAACAAAGGCTAAAACTAAGTAAGATTGAAGACCTAGACAAAGAATGGTTACACCACTTAAAGAAAAAGGGATTTTCAGATAAAGCTATTGCAGATATGTTAAAAGTTAGCCCTGATGATATTTACAGATTAAGAGATATATGGAATATAAAACCTTCATATAAGATGGTTGATACTTGTGGAGGAGAATTTGAAGCATTATCACCTTATTATTACTCAACTTATGAGCAATATGATGAAGTTGAAGTATCAAATAACAAAAAAGTTATAGTTATAGGTTCTGGTCCTATAAGAATAGGGCAAGGAATTGAATTTGACTATGCTTCTGTACACTGTGTAAAGGCATTAAAGAAACTTGGAATTGAAACTATAATAGTTAATAACAATCCAGAAACAGTAAGTACTGATTTTGACGTATCAGATAAATTATACTTTGAGCCACTAACTGAAGAAGATGTCTTAAATATAATTGAAAAAGAAAAGCCAGATGGTGTAATACTTCAATTTGGTGGTCAAACAGCTATTAAGCTTGCTAATTTCTTAAAAGAACAAAATATTGTAACACTTGGAACTACAGCAGATCAAATAGATTTGGCTGAAGATAGAGAAAAATTTGATGCATTACTAGAAAAGTTAGGAATATCAAGACCAAAGGGCAAAGGTGTATGGTCAGTAGAAGAAGGATTAGAAGAAGCTAAAAGATTAAAATTCCCAGTACTTGTTAGACCTTCATATGTAATTGGCGGTCAAGGAATGGAAATAACTCATGATGATGAGGAATTAACATTCTATCTAACTAATGCATTTGCTAAAGACAAGAAAAATCCAATTCTTATAGATAAATACTTAATGGGTAGAGAAATAGAAGTAGATGCAATTTCAGATGGAGAAAATATATTAATACCAGGAATTATGGAACACTTGGAAAGAGCTGGGGTCCACTCAGGAGATAGTGTAACTATGTATCCAAGTCAAAATATTTCTGATAAAATAAAAGCTGATGTATTAGAATATACTAAAAAATTAGCTTTAGCCATTGGAATAAAGGGAATGATAAATATTCAATTCATAGAATTCGAAGGAGAATTATATGTAATTGAAGTTAATCCAAGAGCATCAAGAACAGTACCTTATATAAGTAAGGTAAGTGGAGTCCCAATAGTAGATTTAGCTACACAAGTAATGCTTGGAGCTAAAATAACAGACCTAGGATATGGAGTAAATGTATATAAAGAGCCTAAACTAGTTTCAGTTAAAGTTCCAGTATTCTCAACTCAAAAATTGCCAAATGTTGAAGTGTGCTTAGGACCTGAGATGAGATCTACAGGAGAAGTTTTAGGGGTAGGTAGAAATCTGAAGGAAGCTCTTTATAAGGGATTTGTTGGAGCTAACATGTATCCATCAAAAGAAAAGGGAAAAATATTAGCAACAATAAACAAACATGATAAGGCAGAATTCTTACCTATAGCAAAAGATCTTGCAGCAGTTGGATATAAATTTATAGCAACTACAGGAACTTGTGAATTGTTAAGAAATGCTGGTATTGAAGTGGAAGAAATTAGAAAGATTGACGAAGAAGAACCAAATATTTTAGACATAGTTAAAAATAGAGAAGTAGACTTAGTTGTAAATACTCCGACTAAGGGAAATGATTCAAAGAGAGATGGGTTCTTAATAAGAAGAGCTGCAGTTGAAAGAAATGTAGGTGTGATTACTGCATTGGATACATTAAGAGCAATTGCTGATGTAGAACTTGAAAAGCTTGATGAAAATAAGGATTTAGAAGTATTTAATATAGCAGAAGTAATATAAATGTTATAAAAAATTAGAATAGAAGGGATATTTATCCTTTCTATTTTTTGCAAAAATTGACATTTACATCAATAATAAATGTTTAAATATTATAACTATTAAAATTTAAGATAAAAGTTAATATGTATTAGTTGACAAGCAAACATATGTTCTGTATAATTATAATTAATGAACTTATGCTCGTTAAGGAGATGCGTATTATGAAGGAGATAGGAAATTTTTTTGTGAAATTAAATTGTAAGAATGTAGATAATGTTAGAAGTCTCATAATAGATAGACAAGAAAATTATATAAATCAACAAGAAAAATACATAATGTGTGCAGGAAAGTATGATAAAAATGGTTGGACTTTAGTGTTTAGGGCGAGAAGCTTTGAAGAGGCTGAAGAGCTTGCAAATATTAATCCATTTATGCATAAGGGGGAAAAAATGAACTGAACTAATAATAAATAACAAAAAAATAAGCTACCATTAAAGTTAGCAACTTATTTTATACTTCGTATTTTATATCAGAAATAACAATTGAAAGAGTTTCTATTAAATTAATTATAGAACCAATTTTATTTTGACAATTGCTTTTAACTATTTTTACAATAGGCCTTAATGGAAAGTTTGGAAGTGTTCTTTCAACTACTCCTATGTCGCCATTACTAAGACTTACAATTGTTCCTTGAGGAAAAGGAATAACAATTCTGCAAAATATATTAATCATCTCATAATCGAATAATGTACCAGAATTGGACATTAAATATTCTAATGCATCACTTGGGCACATGGCTCTTTTATATGGTCTATCAGAGGTTAATGCATCATAAACATCAGCAATGCTGACAATTCTAGCTAAATAGTTAATTTTAGTACCTATAACACTATTAGGATAACCTAATCCATCAAATCTTTCATGATGTTGTAAAACTATTAATTTAATATGAGAACTTAAATTAATAGATCCTCTTAAGAAGTCATATCCATATCTTGAATGACGTTTTATTATTTCAAATTCTTCGGGCGTTAACTTACCTGGCTTTTGAAGAACTTCTTTTGGTATAAATGACTTCCCTATATCATGAATTAATGCACCAATACAAAGATAAGTCAATTTTTCCTTAGGCAGGTTTAAACTAATGCCAAGTACAATAGATATTATAGCAACATTCACACAATGAGCATAAGTGTAGTTATCCATACTTTTTATATCCACTAAAGAAAGTAATACATTTTCATTTGATAAAACATTTTCTAAAATATCTTCAGCTATTTTATTAATTGAATTAAAGTATTTTTGTTCACAATTTGTATATTGTTCAATATTACGTTTTTCAAATTTATGAACTGAGGCTATTCTTTCTATATCACTAAAAGTTTCTTTAAGTATAGAAATAGATTTTTGTCTTAATTCTGGTTTTATAATATCTTCAATTTCTCCAGAACTATATTCATCAATTATATAAAGAGAAAATATTTTAAATTCTTTGATTTTTATTAATATGTCATCTGTTAATACAGTACCAGATCTAAGTAAACATCGGCCATCACAAGAATATATATCTTTACCCAGCAACGAGTTTTCTCTAATACATTCAATAGGAATTAATCGCATAGTTATATACCTCGCAAAATTAATAATAATTGTTATTATACCATAAGCAATATGTAGAATTATACTATAATAATAAAAAATGTGAAGGAAATAGGTTTTAAAGTAAATAATATGCAATAGAGTATCTCAAGATAAAGATTACTTGGAGATGCTCTATTTTTTTATAATAATATTAAATATCTAAAAGGTTCATTTTATAAACTGAATATAAATCTCTAAGTTGGTTCATTTTATCTTCAAGTTCAAGATATAGTCTTGATGCATCAGCATAATCTTGGTTAATGAAGGCATCTTTAATTTTTGTGAAAAGACTCTTACTCGTATAAGCATCTTTCATTATATAGATTCTTAAGTTTTGTAATTTCATCCAATTAGAAATATCTAAGTCCAGTACTTTATCTAGTGAGTGAAGAGGTTTAAAGGATTTAACTTCATCCATGTAATTACTAATCACTCGCTTAGTTATTTCTGTAGACCACCTTTCAATGGTAGCTAATTTAAAGCTGTTAATTATAGCATCTGTAAAAACATTATTTCTCTTTAATGCTTTAAGTTTTGAAGGATTGCTATCTAATTGAGCTAAGTTTTCATAAACAGTGGCAGGTGCTTTACCAAAATACTTATTTCTTTCTGCATCTGTAAAATCTTCAAATATATTTTGTTCGGTTCTATACGCTCTAGTCTTTTCAAGATAATCTGCAGATTCTCCAGCTTCTTTGGAAAGTTCAGCAAGAAGTTCATCTTCAGTTTTGTTATTTTCTACTGCATATAGAATACCATCAAGCATTCCCATATAAGAAACAGCCATTACAAGATAAGTGTTTGAATGTGGATTTGGAGATCTAAGTTCAAATCTTGTAGCCATTGGGGAATTAAAATCCCTAATTAATCCTGCAAGTACAGTTCTATTTCTTGATGGATTTTTAGGGGATATACCAAGAGAAGTTACAGTACAAATAGGAGCTTCAAATCCTGGTTTTAATCTCTTTAATGAATTATTTGTAGCAGATACAAATGGATTTATTACTTCATAATTTTTAAGAAGCCCCATTATAGCTCCGTATCCAATTATGCTTAAGAAGTGATTCTTAAGACCATTAAATATATTAATTCTTTTTCCATCTTTTAATTTTAAGCTAACACCTAAGTGTGTGTGCATTCCTGAACCAGCTACATGTTCTATTGGTTTTGCCATAAATGTAACATCAAGACCGTTTCTTCTAAATGTTTCTTGAACAAGTATTCTAACAAATAATTCATTATCTGCAGCTTGAACGGCATCAGAGAACCTCCAATCAACTTCTAATTGTTCCATAACGTGATCATAATCACCAGAAGAATTTAGTTTTGCCTTTACTCCACCAACTTCTTTATGTCCCATTTCAGGTTCAAATCCATACTTCTCCATTAAAATAAGAGTTTCCTCTAAAGCAGTTCTTACAGAACCCTTTGTTCTAGTCCAATAATGTTCATGTAATACTTGTGAAGTTGATAATTCTTCAACTTCTGCAATATTATTAGGTGTCTTAACCCAAAATTCTAATTCAGTGGCAGATGTTACAACTATTTGATCAATATCATTTGCTGAAATATTAAATATTTTTAATGTTTCAGGATGATCAGTGAAGATAGTCCTAAGATTTTCTTTAAAAGTAGAAACAGCAGAAGTTAAAATATGTCTTGAGTCTACTGGTTTATTATCATGATATAAGAAACATGGAATTCTTAAAGTTCCTACTGGTTTATTAGTTTCAGAATTTATAAAATTGTAGTTGTAATCTACAAACCATTTACAATCTAAGTCAGTAACCATATCAACCTTTGCATTGTCTAAAGTTGCAATGCCTGGCAATACTACAGAAGAACCATCTGTTTGAACTGCGACGCCTTTGAGGAAAGCATCAATATCTTCTAAAAAAAGATTAACGGGTATCTTTTCATCGGTGTCATTTCCAGATAAGTCAATTCCTACAAATGAAATAAATTTGATTTCAGTATGATTGTTTAAAATTTCTTTTAAATCCTCAATATTATGATTTTCCTTAGCAATTATATAAAGTAAATTATCCATACGGTTATTTACTACAGCAATGCTGTAATAAAACATTCACATCCTTTCTTAGTGATGTCGAATAAAAAATAGAAATATCTTTTTAATATTCGTATTTCTACTTATAACAAAATTCTATTATAAGTAATTAATACTGTCAATATATTTAATATAGACTATGCATATTAAAATATTACTAATTATATCCAAAATTAGTATTAAAGGTATAGTTAAAAATAATCTGGATAGGGATTTATTATAAACTGAAACTTTTTAGGTAGAATTTTATATTTCAGATTGAATTATTTCAATTTATACCAACAAGAGGAACCTAGTACCGTCAAGGGGTAAATCATCTACGTTCGAGTAATCTTTAGATGCTATTCAAAGAAAATGTAGTGTTAGAACAGCTAGACATGATATAAATAAAGTAATAAAATATTTAGTAGATGAGGCATATTCAATTATTTCATATGCCTAATTTTAGAAAAAGATGGAGTGAGGACACTTTGAATATTAAAAATAGTCCAATAGGATTTTTTGATTCGGGGGTAGGTGGCTTAAGTGTAATGAAGGAAGCTATTTCTATTATGCCCAATGAGAATTTTATATATTTTGGAGATTCAAAAAATGCTCCTTATGGAACTAAGGAGCTAACCGAAGTCAAAAATCTTACTTTGAATGCAGTAGATTTTTTATTGAATAAGGATGTTAAAGCAATTGTAGTAGCATGCAATACAGCAACTAGTGCTGCAATTGAAGATATTAGAGATAAGTATAAACATATTGCCATAATAGGTATAGAACCTGCTTTAAAGCCTGCTGTTAAACTTAATAGAAAGGGTAATATAATAATAATGGCAACACCTATGACATTAAGAGAGAAAAAGTTCAAGCTTCTCATGGATAAATATAAGAGTGAGTCTCATATAGTATCATTACCTTGTGCTGGTCTTGTAGAATTTATAGAGCAAGGAATGCTAGAAGGAGAAAAGTTAGAAAATTACCTAAAAGAAAAGTTTAAAACGTATTTAGAGGATGATATATCAGCAATTGTTTTGGGGTGTACACATTATCCATTTATAAAGAAAGCTTTATCTAATGTTATTGGCGATGATATACCGCTTATTGATGGTGGACTTGGTACTTCTCATGAATTAAAAAGAAAGTTAATAGAAAACGACTTGTTAAATGATTCAAAAGAAAAAGGAAATATAGCAATTTATAATTCTATAAAGGATAATAAAATTATAGATTTCTGTTATAATCTAATTAAGGTAAATTCAAAAAAATAACACACCAGTATGTTTGTCTATTTTGTATCATACTGCGTCGGTAAGTTTGCTAATAGCCAGCTATTAGCAAAACTTACCTCCTTGTGTGACACCAAATATACAGCACATCTTTGATCTGTTATTTTTTTCATTTACATAACATAAAAATATAAATATAATTCACAGTTTAGAAGAAATCTATAATAAATGACGAATTTAAATTTATATTTTAGATAATAATATTATTTAAGATTGATATCGAGAGGAGAAATTTTAAAATGAAGAATCCAATTATTACAATGACTATGGAAAATGGGGGAGTTATTAAGGCAGAATTATATCCTGAAATAGCACCAAATACAGTAAGCAATTTTGTAGATTTAAGTAATAGAGGTTTTTATGATGGATTAATATTCCACAGAGTTATCCCTGGTTTTATGATCCAAGGGGGATGCCCAGAAGGTAGTGGTATGGGAGGTCCAGGATATTCTATAAAAGGAGAATTTACAGGTAACGGTTTTAAAAATACATTAAAACATTCAAAGGGAGTATTATCAATGGCAAGATCTATGCACCCAGACTCAGCAGGAAGTCAATTTTTCCTTATGGTAGCAGATGCTCCACACTTAGATGGACAATATGCAGCATTTGGTAAAATTATTGAAGGCATAGAAGTAGCAGATAAAATTGTTGCTCAAAAGACTGATATGTCAGATAGACCTTATGAAGATCAAGTGATAAAAAGTGTTACAGTAGATATGCAAGGCGAAGAAATTAAAGAACCAGAAATAATTGAAGAATAAAAATAAGTTCATGGGTTAAAACAATTTATATACAATTGATAGTTTGCTGTAAAATCATTTGAAAAACATATATTTAATTAAAGAGTCATATATAAAGCAAATAGAAAAGAGGTGTCGCAAATGGTTATAAGTGATAAGTGTATATTAGCATATGGATTAAAGGAAGAAGAAATTAAAAAGATCGAAAGCCAAAACATTAAGGTAATAGAAATAAATAATAATGTGGCATTAATGAAATTAGAAGATATCATATGTGGAGATATAAGTGAAAATACTTATAATAATTTGCCATTAAGTGAAAAGGCACTTATTTTTAATGGATTTAAAGATGAACAATTAAAAGTTACTATTAGATATATTAGAGGATTTATTCAAGGTGGAGTATTGGCTGTATCTACAGCACAAAATTATAAGTGGACTTTTAAATATTTATTAGAACATTTAATTGAAGAAAGAGAATGGTTTGAGGCATCTAAAAGAAAATAACGAGTTAAGGTACATTCAAAAAAATAACAAGTCAGCATGCTAGTCTATTTTGTGTCATACTGCGTCGGCATGTTCACCTAATAGGCCCACTATAAGGCAAACATACCTCCTTGTCCGATCCAAAATATACATCGCATCAGTGGCTTGTTATTTTCTTTCATGTGCCTAAAGCAAAAGGGGAGAACGTAAAGTGAGTCGTGTGGGAGAAAATATAAAGCAAGCTAGAGAGAAAAGCGGTATGACAGTTAAAGCCTTAGCTAAGAAATTAGGTGTAGCAGATAAATACTTAAATGAAGTTGAAATGGGAAGAAAAGTTGCTCCTGAATCGTTTATAGACAAAGCAGCTAAAATTTTAAAGTCTGATTTGAATGATATAAGTATGGTTGTTACAGATGAGGCACTAATGGAAGAAAGGAAGACTTTAAAAGAGCTTCCTAAGAGAAATACAGAGAGTTCAGAAGTCTGGACAGATGCTTTTTCATCAGTACTTAGAAGTGTTCCGATATATAACTATTTATTATCTAATAAAAAGGGGTCTAAAGAGATGCCTATTCATTCAAATAAAATAGAAAATTATCCACAAGATAAAGTATTTTATTTAGAAATAGAAGATAATGATATGAATGGTTTCAGAATGTTAAAAGGTGATATTGCTTTTGCACATAGTGTAAAAGAAGTGAGCAATAATGGATTTTTCTTAGTTGACTATAAAGGAAATAGAAAAATAAGACAAGTAAAAATTTTAGGAAATTCAAAAGTACTTTTAGTTAGTAATGCAGGAAGTTTACTTACTGAAACTATGGAGACAAAAGAAATAGATGTAATTGCCAAATTAGAAAGAGTTGAAATTACACTATAGTATAGAGAACTATAAGAAGTTAATTTGAAGGATTAATTAGAGATATAAATAAAGAGAGGATAATTGGATTATCCTCTCTTTTTGTTACATATGGATACTTAGTTGCATAGTATATGTATATATACTTATTTAGGGTGTGGTTATTATCGTAGATTTAGAAAGGCAAATATCTTCAAAGATTGATGCATCAATAGGGTTATTAACTAATGTACCAACGGCAATATTAGATAAATTGGGTTATAAATTTAATGTAGAAAACCAAAGTAATAATATAGAACTTATTATTTTATATAGGGATAGTGCAGACCAAACAAAGGCATTTATTGAAGGCTTAGGTGGAAAGTTTCAG
>Ga0302188_10002608_pt1 | contig 13006 bp, 5 predicted proteins | sample II_Bog_E2_1_FD_198783 | JGI IMG/M metagenome (GOLD analysis project Ga0302188, IMG submission 198783) | Peat permafrost microbial communities from Stordalen Mire near Abisko, Sweden - II_Bog_E2_1 | ecosystem: Environmental > Terrestrial > Soil > Wetlands > Peat | place: Sweden: Abisko, Stordalen... | reverse complement strand
CCCAATAATTATTGCCGGATGCGTGTTGAACTTTTGTGCAAATTTGCGCACTTTCTCTTCATTTAAAGGAGTTGCATTCAATATCTCTCTTTCTTCATCTTCCGACAAAGTCCACTTAACGGCAAAACTATCCGCTTCCAGTTCTTTATCGTTTATTTTGTCAGGATACTCAATGTTTTCTAAGAATATATCTTTTTTTCCATGGATCAGAATATGACCCGCTTCGTGGAAGAATGTAAACCAAAAAGCATCATTTCGTTTATATCTCCCTGTTAGTTGAATAAAAGGGGTATCATTCAACCAACGTGTAGAGCCGTTAATAGGTGCTTTGGGCAAACATGGAGTATATACCACCTTAACACCTGCTTTCAGACACATGGTCTGTAATTGCATGAAAAAATCGGCAGGTTGACTGGCCATTAGTGTTTTTATATCAGGCAATATTTCTTTAAAACTTTTTTCTGAATAAGTGTTCGTTGCAAGTTCTGCCGCCTGCAATTCTCCCTTCCGTAACCATGCCGAAATGGCATAAGGTTCATTTGTATGTGCCAGTGAAATTCGAAAAGCAACTTTCAATTCCTGATTAAAGTAATAGTCATGCCATGCCGCAGGAGAACTGATACTAAAAAACGAAAGCAACTCAGAAGTTTTTTCTTCTATACTCGAAAATGTGTGCAACCATCCTTTCTTTATCATGTCAGAAAGAGGAAATAATCTCGCCCATTCTACCGATTGTGCAATCATTTCCTTTCTTTTTTCGCGAGCTATAAATTCATCATAATGACGCTGGCTATTCATCCAAAAATGAGCCGGTATCCTGGTTACACTTTCGAATTGAATGGCCATATCAGGAGTTATAGCACTATCCCCTTTTATTACGGCAATAATTGTTTTTTCGGGTTTTCCGGTACGAATGGCAAATTCTTTCGGTCCCATACCCATTTCCTGAAGTTTTTCTTCCAGTGTTTCACCCGGATGAAAAACAACTTGTGGGAAGTATTGATTTTTATTTGTTGTCATGGTAGTTTTCTTTTATTCGTGATAGTTGGTAATCCCGATAATTTCAACACCTTTTATTTCAAACCAAATTTGTTTTCCTGCTGTATCGGTGGGTATAGGATTTTCAAGCGGTTCAAAAATTAATCTATAGGGTTGATCTAAATCACAAGCCCATTGGCCTTTTCTGTTCTCCTTTAGTTCGTGGTAGTTGCCCGGCAAATTTCTTACATCTTCAAGTGAATTGGCTTTTGTTAAATCACCCAGACGTATATTATAAAGCCTGGCTCTTTGTAGTCCCATCACTTTCTGGCACTTTCTATAATCGTTTGCCAGCTTCTTGAGTTTATTATCGTCAAATGTAATTTCCACTGCAAAGATATTATTTATTATAACTTACAGTATATGTAAGTTTAAATAATTATTATTGTTTAACTATATGGTTCTATTTTAATTGTTTTAAGTTCTAAATCAAATATATTCTTTCAATCTACTCCATTCTTCTACCTTCTTTTCCCATGGAATACCGGCATTTGCAGGACTGGATGAAGGCAAAGAAATAAACTTTACATTTTCAATACCCACAATGTATTTCTTAAACATTCTTGCCGATTCCTTGCCATTACATCCAATCGCTTTCAGATGGGGATGCCGGGTAATAAATGCATTTATATCATTCGGAACTTCATCTGAAATGCTGCTATCGAGACTTCCTGGTCTGACACATACCTGACATATATCCCAAAGAGCAATTCTATGTCTTAGCAAGTATTTTTTCTTTTCTTCGTAACTCTCCGGAGTAGTTTCCCCGGTAACTATTGCTGTTAATTTCCAGAACAAATTTCGGTGATTACCATAATAGGCTTGCTGTTTCAACGATTCTACCCCGGGCATGGTTCCTAAAATTAATAGTTGACATTCCGGATCTTCAATGGATGGCAGCCCTTTAATTTGTACCCCATGAATCATTTTATTAGCAATTGGAATCAATGGGCCTGTGAATCTGGTTCTTATTGGAACTTCTGTTTTAGGTTGTGATATTGAATCTTGTGGGTTAGCACCACTCCAACTTATATCAATATGGGTACCATAATCGTTAACACGAAAACTTATACTTTTTCTATTACACACATCTTTACCATCAAATAAATATGATCTTTTTAATGGGTTGGATTCATGATTAATATTGATCCTCAACACATCTCCATCTCCAATATTTTCAGTATCGATTTTATAACTTTTCGACTTTTCTAATCTTGTCGAGGGATGAATTGTACGGTTTCTAATGATTGTAGCCATGAATCTATTTTTCTATCAAAACATTTATAGTTTGAAGTCTACCATTCATTTCATTCAAAACAATATCTTCAGTTTCTAAACGATTTTTCTTTAATAAATCAGAAATCAGAAATTCTAAATTCTTTTTTTATTCAAAAAGTTTACAATGTCTTTTCCCATGGAATTAATTTTTTAGTAATTTATTTAACTGTCTATACTTTATTTTTCCTCAGTTATTTCCCAATGTCCTCCAGGTTTTGAACCTTTTCTTGCAATTATTCCAGCATTTTTTAGCTTTGCCAGATATGTTTCAACTGTTCTTGACGTTTTGCTAATTTTTTTAGCAATTTGTTAGGAAGTAAATTCCGGATGATTCTGAATGATTTCAAATACTATTGCAATTTCGTTTCCAAATTCTTTCCGAAATCATTCCGAAATCATTTCCGATTCTTTCCAAATTTTCAGGATGAAGAAGATTGAATACTGTAACTTCAACATATATTCATTTGTCGTCTTCGTGCTCTGGATATCACATTTTTATGAGCGTTAGTCTTCATTGAACGACAAAGTGAATGCGAAAGAAATACCTACTAAATGCACTTCAATCACCAACTGCCCGGTTTGTGTTCCGGACTTCAAGTAATTTCTTTGTTTTTCTTTTTTTGTTCTTAAGCGAATATTCTTTGATTGTATAAATTATTTTTTATCAAGGTTAAAATACAATCCAAGTTTTACCCCTAATACGAATGGTTTAATATCCGTAGTGTGATATGAATTCCATACACCATTATAAACTCCGTCAACCTGATAAATCATATTTGTTTCAGGTTTCAGAACATTATTTAATCCATAGTTAAAGTATCCTCCGGCATACAAATCAACTTTTTCGGATATCTTATAAATTCCACCTAATTCGACAATTGCAGTATATGCCGGATTTAAATTGTATTTTCCGGAATAGCTTTGAGTAATTGTTTTAAAACCATGCTGAGGTATATCGGTTAGTTCAATATTCCACTGAGGGTAATATCCGCTGGTAACGATTTCACCACCTGTAGATTTATAAGTTACATGTACCGGAATTAAAATCTTTGCTCCACCTGTTGCCAATAACCCAATCTTGTTATTAAACATGTGTTTGAATTGTCCGGTGATTGGAATATCAAAGAATAATACCTGTTGATTTTCCTGCCAGTTTTTAAAATTAGATTTAAAGAGATAGTTATCTCCATCACTGTCAATGGCCGGTGTGCTTTCGGTTAGGTTGAGTGTGGAAAGGATGCTAAAGGTTTGTACACCAATACCGGTCTGAATACCCCATTGTGAAGTAAAAAAATGACTGTATGCTAAATTAATGGTATAACCTGTTTGACCTGACTCTTTTCCATCCTGAAGCGAATAAGAAAGATTATGCGATCCTTCACCGACATTGAAATGTAAATAGTTTCCGGTTTCCTGAGCCTGAACGAATGTTGAAATAACGAAACTTAGAAGTATAATGAATAGTTTTTTCATGTTTATTTATTGTATGAACTGAAAGTGTCTTTTTGTGAGTCTTATTTTCCGACAATTATCTTGAATACATAATCTATTCCTGTGGTAGTCAAATGCCCGATATAAGCTCCTGAAAGAGATAGATTAAATTGATTTAAGTTCATCACTACTGAAGTTTCATAAACACAGATTCCCTGGATATTGTAAACTGATAATTTACTAACTTTCAATTGGTCGTCAGTCAAACCTGTAAGTTGTACAGTAAATGATTCATTTTCTTTTACCGGATTCGGGAATGTAGTAACTTGTGCCTTTACAGAAGATCTGTTCAATACTATTGGACAACTGTACAGTGTATTGCCATTGGTAGTTGTCAGTTTAACAGAATAACTTCCGGTTAACCCGTTTGGATCAACATAAAATTGCTTTGTAGCTCCATCAACTTCAATATTGTTTTTGTACCATTGATAACCGGAAAAACGATTGCTTGAGTTATCAAACATAACTAACATATTGAATTTAGTCCGGATATAATCGGAAGAAACATTGATGGTGAAAGTGAACGGATAATCCGGACTTTCCACATTAAGTTCATTATTCATTTTCAATGTACCGGAAAATGTTCCATCTTCTGTTTTAGCCGGAATTGGCAATGCCAGAATATCTGAAATGTTATTGGAAGGCAGATTTGTGTATGGTATGTTTTTCAAACCGGCATTTTGAGCTGAATCATCGAAAGTAATCTTATATTGAGTAGGAGTGCCTGTTTTAATGACGTACGACAAATCTAAATTATCTCCCTCACAACCCGGAGCTGGTTTTTCCAAAGCAATTAATGCAACATAATCCGATATCTTTGCATTAGTGATCGTGTCATTAGCAGGAGCAAGATATTTATCCTTTGAACTGCCTGTAAGTGTATAGACCACAATGATAGTTTTATTGGTTCCTACTGTTGCATTATTATAACTGGCCGTTGCGGTTACGCTCACGTTGTTTGCATCAGCATCATCAACACCTTGTAACGTTCCTGTTTTTGTTACAACAGCACTTGTATTACCATCAACCATCTTATTGATTACTACAATAGGATTGGATATGGTTAATTGCAATTGGGTAATTTCACCGGTAACAGCTACATCTTGACTGTTTATCCAGGCAGTGGAACATACAACATCACCCGAAATATTACCTGTCGATAAAGCAGATGCGGCTATTCTGACCGCAATTGTTTCCTCTGAAACAACACCAGAGATAGGTGTTAATGAAACAGAAGGTACAAAATAACTGGCCCCAGACATCTGGACTTCAAACCCGGAAGGTGCTGTTAACACTAAATTTGACACTAAACCAGTCCCGCTAATGGTAAATGTTTGCACCGCAGAAGCAGTTCCCTTTACCGCTTTAAAACCATTTAACGAACTTATAGAAGGCGAAGATATTACGGGAGTTGGAGTCGTAAAAGTAACTTGTTCGCCATAACTTGTCCCTGTGCTGTTAGTAGCATAGGTTTTTACATAATAGCTTGTATTGGCAGTTAATTCTGATATAGAATAAGTAATTGGACCGATTGCTGTGGCAGATCCTTGTATTGTTTTGGATGAAAGTTCAATAGTAGGATTTGGAGCTGTACTCCACACTACACCATATTGGGTTGGGTCATTGAGGTCTATATTTGTTATAGTACCATTTCCTGTAGGATTTGTTGAATAAATACTGTTTATTCCACCGGTAGTCAGAGTAACTGGAACTCCTTCCGTGATATTTATAAAATCTTTCCATTGTGCGGCAATAGCATACAACTGTTTCTTTGTAACCGGCACAAACAAATTACAGGTTGTAGTGGATATGCCTGAAAAAACAGTGGCTCCCAAAGATATATCAGATGGATTATTCGCATAGGCATTTATCCTTTTTATATTACTACAATTCGTAAAAGCATTACTACCAATAGATGTAATGGATGCCGGAATTGCAAGGGCACCATTCAATCCAATACAATTCATAAAGCTCCCGCTTCCTATTGATGTGACTGATGCCGGAATTGTTAGTGAACCATTCAACCCACTACAATTTGAAAAAGTATAATCTCCAATAGCAGTAACACCTAAAGGGATGGTTAAAGAATCAACTAATCCGGTACAATCAGCAAAAGCATAATTTCCAATCTGAGTTATTTTTTCATCAGGTAGATTTAAAATTCCATTAAATCCACTACATCCAGCAAATGCATAAGCACCAATAGAATATATGCCGTAAACGTTGTCATAATACTTGTTTGAATTTTTTGGCATATTCAATGATCCTGTAAATCCACTACAACCATAAAATGCATGATCTCCAATTCGGGTTATTGAAGACGAAAGATTTAAATTTCCATTCAACCCACTACAACCATAAAAAGCATAGTTACCGATACCTGAATTAGCTGTACCGAAATCAGGGATGGTTAATGATCCCTTAAATCCACTACAACCATAAAACGCATAATCTCCAATATCCATCATTACAGATTTAAGAGTTAATTTACCATTAAACCCTTTACAATTGTAAAATGCATATTCTCCAATGGTTGAAGCAGGAATATTCAACGAACCTGTGAATCCACTACAACCATAAAATGCGTTATCTGGAATGCTATTAGGTGATAAAATCGTTAAAGTTCCATTGAATCCACTACAATTATAAAATGCATTATCCCACATTGTAACAGATGAAGGAATAGTAAGCGATCCGGTAAATCCGCTACAACTTTGAAATGCGTTACTACGAATCAATTCTAATGAAGAAGGCAAGGATAATGAACCGTTAAAACCACTGCAATTCATAAAAGCATAGAGTCCTATTTCGGTTACAGATAAAGGTATAGTTAAAGAACCGGTAAATCCGGAACATCCTTCAAAGGCTCCATCCTCAATTGTTGTAACCGAATTAGATAGTGTGAGATTACCATTAAAACCTGAACAAGCTTGAAAAGCATCTGATTGGATTGTAGTAACTAAAGGTGGAATAATCAAGGATCCTGTAAAACCCGAACAACCTACAAAAGCACCTTGTCCTATAGTTGTAACTGAATTTGATATTGTAAGACTACCATTAAAACTAGAACAGTTCGCAAAAGCATTTGTATTAATGGTTGAAACCCCAGATGGAATTATGAGCGGCCCGGTAAAATGTGAACAATTTTGAAAGGCATTTGCACCTATGCTCTCAACAGACTCAGACAAGGTTAATGCACCATTAAAACCACTACAATTAAAAAAGGCATAATCCTCGATGCTTTTTACAGAATATGGAATAATTAGCGAACCTGTCAATCCAGTACAATCTTGGAATGCACCATTTCTAATTTTAGTTACTTTTGAAGGTATAATTAAATTACCAACTAAACCGTTACATCCTCTTAATGCGTTTTCACCAATTGAAGTTATTGAATTAGGCAGGTTTATAGAAATCAGACTTTCTTTTCCAATACTTGTCCATGAGAATAAATAAAATGCATAGGTCGGAATTTCATTAGCAGGATATTCAGTAACTGATGTTGTATCTGTATAAAAATATTCTTGTGGTCCTCCTTTTCCTTTATAATAATTGATATTAACAGCGCTTATATCAATTTTATCTAACACAATCATCTTATATTTCATTGTCTTAAAATCTCTCGCATCAATACTACCTGTTACTGTTAAATCAGTAACCGTACTTAGTTCATTTGGCGTAAGTAAAGTCGATAATGTTCCCGGAGTAGTTACATTGATAGTTTTTGAAACTTGTGCTTGCCCATTGGTAAAAAGGAATAAGCAAAATAGTAGTAAAATAGGTATTCTTTTTCTCATGTTCTTTTAAAATTCTATTGTAAATTTGTTTTTTTTATACCTGCCCCTAATTTTTAAGGCTTAGCTTAGTCCTACATCTGTAGTGAAAGCAATCACTGTCCTTCTACTGAAGGATAAATTAAATGCAGGAGCTAATACATAACCACTATCATCCCAATCTTTTCACCTTTAACTCTGTATGATGATTTGAATTCAGTCTGATTTGCCCTGTTTCCATTCTGCAGCCCAAACCTCTCGCCCTATCCTCTGTCATTCAATCTCCTGCAAATGTATGAATAATTTTATTAATACATACAAAAATACTTTTATTTATTAAAATTAATTTAAAATCAGAATGAATCCTTCAATACTTTTACACAATAACCCTTTCAGCTATTTAAGACCTTGACAGAGGATTCAGACATAAAATTCATTACCACATTTGCTTATACCATAAAATGGGTCATTAATCTATAAGTACAAATCATTCTGCTTCAGGTTATTTTCTTCAATTGTGGTTAAAGATCAAACACAACCAAACTGCAACTATCAAATCAATCTTTGCGGTTTTATTGAATTAATATGATTATCCGTAAACTGTACTGATCGATGTATTGTATCGGAATAAAGTGTAAAATTAGACTCAACAAATGAGTATCCTTTAAATTTTGAAATCAAAATTGGAATTATTTTTTCATGTTTATCCGGCATCAGTTTGCCGGGTAATTACACTGCCATTCCGCTCACATTAAATCCGAATTAAAGACATAAACAAGACAAAAACAATACATAAACAATATATAACAAAACCCTATATAGTATTTTATTATTTATTGTTTATTTATTGTTTTGGATTTAATTTATTGTTTTTTCCGGCTGGAATGTGAGCGGAATTTCAGGATAATGCCGGATAATTATCATCATCCACAAATCTCAAAAAACAGGGCTGTGGACAAAAAAAGTGGATTGAAGAGTAGCAGAAAAGGATACGCTTAAACCAATTAACCAATTAACCAATTAACCAATTAACCAATCAACCAATCAACCAGTTGAAGATTAAACACAAAATACCGCAACGATCATTACAATCTTTGCGGTTTTCTGATTTTTATCTGCAGCGAATAAACTCAGACTTCCTCACTTCTCCCAAATTTAGTTGTCGTTATTTACTTCTACTATGAGAGTTTAACTGTTTTAAAAAATAAGCGAATAAGGGTGGATCATTGGGTGCATGGTCTTCTACTAAGTCCACCACGATCAGAGATCGAACAACAATTGAGATAACTACAATAGGCTGAAAAATGTATTTAATAAGGGAATAAGGTTGGAGTTGTGGTAGTTAGGTTTTCTACGAAGGGTAAAAAAGAAGAAAAATATGGTACATTCCGGTTTATCGGAAAGGTTTTTTAATATAACACAATAAATTGATTATTAGGCACTTTAAATTAGTTATATAGTAAGGTGCAAAAATAAAAATATGGTACATTCCGGTTGATCGGAAAGGTTTTGAAAATAAGGTATATTCAGACTTCCTGACTTGTCGAAAATTTAGTTGTCGTTATTTATTTCTACTATGAGAGTTTATAAGTTTTAAAAATAAGCGAATAAGGGTGGGATGTGGGGAGCCTGGTCTTTTATTAAGTTGAAAATTATTTTTTTTGTCAACCAGTCAGTCAATCAACCAGTCTAAACAATTAACCAATTAACCAATTAACCAATCAACTAATTCACTAATTTCAGACTTCCTGACTACCCGTAATTTTTGTTATTGTTATTTATTCCAAATACACAGCAAACTTCAGTTAAATCCTTGTAAATATCAAAATATTACAGATAAAATAAGACAGTTTTACGAACTGTGCGACCGTCAAATTTGCGATATGGACATTGTAACTTCTTGATATCTATCATGAATTCAGGAACTATGAACCTTCAAACTTTTCAAACCTCAAACTTTTCAACCTCAAAACCGTGACTTAAATTCCTGCTATTCTTCGAAATCACAATCTTCGGCAGTTACAGTTATTACCATTCTTCCATCCTTGTAAAGAGTGGGATTCTTGATCACTACAAAGAAACTTGCATTTTTAAAATAGGTTCGCTTTCTTTCAATCAATTCGTTTAACAATGTTTTGTCGGGAAAAGTATTCTTGAAAAGTGGGAATAAAATATTAATTTCTTTACCGGTAGGGTGATCGGGGAAATCTTCTGCAACACCCGCGTTCCAAATAAATTCACCACATGATAATAATTTTTTAAAAGCTTTGTCATTTGGTTCGGAATCTGCTATTGCATATTTCATGAATTCGTAAAAGGTTTCAGAATACTTTTTGGGTTGTTTTGGCTTTAAGAATTCTGCAGCTTCTTTTCTTGTCATATCTTTTATGTTTTGTCATTGTAAAATATTGAACTGCAAGCTTGTAAAAACGAAGTAATATCGAGGTTCAATTTGCTTAATTTCCAAAAACTTGATTCTGGTTGTTGACTTTATTCCAAACCATATATGGTGCAAAAACAAATATTTCTGCTCAAAATCAATCCCATATTTTTCAATAATTCTATCAATTCTATCCTTATATCTTGTTATTCAACCCCTATCGGGGTTATGTTCATGTTGATGTCATTTTACCATGCATTGCATACATGGCTAATCATATTTAAATCCTTCGGATTTAGTAAAAAGAATTTGAATTAGTACACGTTATGGATAATTATATAAATTAATATTGTCAACAGATAAACTCAGAACGCGGAACACGGAACGCGTTTCAGTCGAACAGATTCAGCTGCCCGGTGATGTCATCAATGATTTTGCTGTTATCAATAATTTCACCTTCAGAGTCAGTATAGGGTTCAACAGGTTTAGCAGGCTTTTCTTTCTTTGGTTTGACAGGTTTTGCCTCAGCTGCTTCAGGTTTGGAAGCTTCAGGTTTAATCGGTTTAACCGGAATTTCAGGATCAATAATATCTTCATAGTCCTCAATGCCCGGAACTCCGTTCAATTCTGAATCTGCAGGACCGGCTATGTTATCACCTCCTTCACCACCTTCACTATCTTCACCACCTTCATTCTCATCATCTTCTCCGTTTCCTTCGTCGTTTCCTTCGTCGTTTCCTGGCGTAGGGGCAGGGGTGTTAAACCTCAGGGGCTCCAGTTCGTTGATGGTCTCCACTTCGAATGTCGACAGACGCTTCCCTTTGGCTTTGTAGCTTTTAATACCGATAAATTCTTCGGCATCCACGATCAGCGTTTCACGGAAAGCATCATTCCCGCCAAACACCACTTCGAAACGTGGAAAGTCGGCATCGGTCATTAACAGTAAGCGCGAATCGGCACTTTCGCCCAGAAAGTTTAATGACTTCTGGGAGGATTCCAGTTGGAAACGCTTCAGGTAATTGAATTTCTGTTCCGCATCATACAGTACAACCGACCATGTTTTGTGGGGATCGAATTTCTCAATTACCATGATGTCTTTGTTGTAGTGGTTGCTCAGGTCAAAATTGCTGGTGTAATATTCGCCTTTGGCCGATACGACCAGAATAAGTTCATCACTCTGGAATTCACCAAGATATTCACCCCGGTTGTCGTAATTCAGCCTTAATACATCCCTGTCGAACCAGACCTGTCGACCGCCCAGTGTTGAACCGCCCTTTTGTTTCAGTGTAATTTTATGAATATCGTTTTTGGTCAGGATATTTCCCATTGACTGACGTCCTTTAATGGCAATTTCAGAGAAATCTTTTTCAAAGACGAGTTTGTTCAGACGGGGTTTTGGTTTTAACGTTACACGGATCAGTTCGGCTTCGGCATTCGGATTGACAGTGAAATACACCACTTTCGATCCGGCTGTTCCCTGGGTGATGTCATACTCTTTATCCCGCGTGATTCCGTTTACGGCAAAACGCTTTATATAGTAAGGTCCTGTTTTACCATCCCTGTACACCGTGTTGTATACCGTTCGTTTATCGTTCTTCTTGAATACATCCAGATGGAGTATGTTTTTGCCGACAAACATTTTATCGACCACTTTTACAATTTTATACCGTCCGTCCTTGAAGAAAATGATGATATCGTCAATATCCGAACAATTGCAGACGAACTCATCTTTCTTCAGCGAAGTGCCTATAAATCCTTCATCGTGGTTGACATATAATTTTTCGTTGGCCTCAACTACTTTCGCGGCTACAATGGTTTCGAAATTGCGAATCTCAGTAAGGCGTGGGTGATCTTTCCCGTATTTGGTTTTCAATCCTTCGTACCACGAAATTGTATATTCGATAATATGTGCCAGATGATAATCAATTTCCTCTATTTTCTTCTGAATAGCCAGCAGGGTATCATTTGCCTTGTCTGCATCGAACTTAGTGATTCGCATCATCTTTATTTCGAGCAGCTTCAGAATATCTTCACGTGTGATTTCACGGATAAAATCAGGCTTAAAAGGATCCAGACGGCTGTCGATATGGGCAATCACCTCATCCTGTGAACCGCTTTCCTCAAATCCTTTGTCCTTGTAAATGCGGTTTTCGATAAATATCTTTTCAAGCGAAGTGAAGAACAACTGTTCCTGTAGCTCCCCTTTTTGTATCTGAAGTTCGAGTCGCAACAGTTCAACCGTATGTTCGCAACTGATACGCAACATTTCACTCACGCCGCAAAACCGTGGTTTATTGTCGTGAATCACACAACAGTTTGGTGAAATGCTCAGCTCGCAATCGGTAAATGCAAAAAGGGCATCAATCGTCTTGTCGGACGAAGAGCCGGGAATGAGGTGAACCAGAATTTCCACATTGGCCGATGTATTGTCATCAACCTTACGGATTTTAATTTTTCCTTTATCACTGGCACGGATGATGGATTCAATCAGCTTAGATGTGTTGGTGCCGAAAGGGATTTCAGTAATGGCAAGCGTTTTGTTGTCAATCTTCCCTATTTTTGCACGAATCTTGACCGCACCACCACGTTCGCCATCATTATACCGGCTGACATCGATAGAACCGCCTGTCTGGAAATCGGGGTAAAGAATAAAAGGTTCACCTTTCAGATGGGCAATACAAGCATCCAGCAACTCGTTGAAATTATGAGGCAGGATCTTTGAATTCAATCCAACGGCAATCCCTTCAATTCCCTGGGCCAAAAGCAAAGGAAATTTTACCGGAAATGCAACAGGTTCTTTGTTACGTCCATCATAAGATGCTTTCCATTCGGTGGTTTTCGGATTAAATACTGTCTCGAGTGCAAATTTTGAAAGGCGGGCTTCAATATACCGGGGTGCGGCGGCACTATCACCGGTCAGGATATTCCCCCAGTTCCCCTGGCAGTCGATCAACAAATCTTTCTGTCCGAGTTGAACCAGTGCATCCCCGATAGAGGCGTCTCCATGGGGGTGAAACTGCATGGTATGACCTACGATATTGGCCAC
>Ga0302188_10002599_pt1 | contig 13037 bp, 9 predicted proteins | sample II_Bog_E2_1_FD_198783 | JGI IMG/M metagenome (GOLD analysis project Ga0302188, IMG submission 198783) | Peat permafrost microbial communities from Stordalen Mire near Abisko, Sweden - II_Bog_E2_1 | ecosystem: Environmental > Terrestrial > Soil > Wetlands > Peat | place: Sweden: Abisko, Stordalen... | reverse complement strand
CACTTCTACCAGTGGGTTTATTAATTATACCATTTTTTACGATAGATAACATAATTACTTCTAAATTTGTATGGAAATTTTTGCTACTATATTGTTAAGTTGACGACATTGAGTGAGCGTTAAGGAAAAGGCAAAACAAGATTTTGTCAGGTATGTACTATGGAGATGAACAAAAGTGAATCATTGATAAAGTGTCGAAAGCGTAGGAATGTCATCAAAACCAAGGGGGAGTCGTTAACTTGGGATAAATTTAGAGGAAACCTGTTTACTGTCTAAATGGTGGCCGACATGAAGATGGCATGAACATAGTATAGGCTTCTGTATGGAACTTGGGAACCTACGACCTTGATGTTAAGGAAGAAATTCAAGTGGAAATCCCACAAGAATCAGAGTACCAATGCAAGGTATAGGGGCGGAACAACTTGTAGTAATGATGAAGCTTTTGTAATAAAAGTGGAGTGAAGAAGATTGTATTATCTGGTTTTAAGAATTTAGTCAACCAATGAAATGGGAGGAACTATATGAATGAAACAAAGTCGTTTAAAATAAATAAACAGGCAGTGTGGGACGCTTATAAGAAAGTGAAAGCAAATAAAGGCAGTGCAGGAGTGGATAAGATAACTATAGAAAAATTTGAAGAAAACCTCAAAGATAATCTCTATAAGTTATGGAATAGACTATCTTCTGGTAGCTACTTCCCACCTCCGGTAAGAGCGGTAGAAATTCCTAAGAAAAATGGAGGAACTCGAATATTAGGAGTTCCAACAGTGGAAGATAGAATTGCACAGATGGTTGTAAGACTGTATTTTGAACCAAGTATAGATAAAATTTTTCATGAAGATTCATATGGATATAGACCTAACAAAAGTGCAATAGGAGCCATTAAAGTAATAAGAGAAAGATGTTGGAGATATGATTGGGTTTTAGAATTTGATATCAAAGGTTTATTCGATAATATAGACCATACGTTATTAATGAAAGCAGTAAAAATGCATACTGAGGAAAAATGGATAATGTTATACATTGAAAGATGGTTAAAAGCTCCATTTAAAATGGAAGATGGTACCACTGTAGAGAGAAAATCCGGAACACCGCAAGGTGGCGTAATAAGTCCAGTTTTAGCAAACTTATTTTTGCATTATGCTTTTGACAAATGGATGAAAATAAATTTTTCGCAAAATCCGTGGGCAAGATATGCAGATGATGCAGTTGCGCACTGCAGAACCCAAGCTCAAGCAGAAATTCTACTAAAGAAATTGGATCAAAGATTTAAAGAATGTGGTCTAGAACTGCATCTGGATAAAACTAAAATAGTGTATTGTAAAGATGACTTTAGAAAACAAGACCAAGAAAATACAACATTTGATTTCTTGGGATATACTTTTAGACCAAGAAGGTCTAAAAGTAGAGCTGGAAAGCACTTTATAAATTTTTCACCAGTAGTTAGTAATAAAGCGTGTAAAAGTATGAGACAAACAATGAGAAATTGGAGAATACAGCTAAAATCAGATAAGGAAATATTGGATATATCTAACATGTTTAATCCTGTAATAAGAGGATGGATAAACTATTATGGAAGCTTCTATAAATCAGAATTATATAAAGTCCTAAGACATATGAATAAAGCTTTGGTCCAATGGGCTAAAAGGAAATATAAAAAGCTAGCTAGAGGAAGAGCGAAAGCCGAAAACTGGCTAGGAAAATTAGCAAGGAATATGCCGAAATTATTTGCACACTGGCAAATGGGAATTTCACCAACGACTAGATAATGGGAGCCGGATGAGCTGAGAGGTTCAAGTCCGGTTCTGAGAGAGCCTAAAGGTGAGATTCCTTTGAGCTACTTACCTTAAAATCTTAACCAATAATCATGTATCTGCTCAAAAAATATTCATAGCCGTAACAAAATGGCTGAAAGAAAGGCTTAAGCTGGATATCAGTAAAGAAAAATCAATGGTTATAAATTTGAGAAAGAATTACTCGAATTTCCTTGGCTTCAAGCTAAAAGCTATAAAGAAGAAACAAGGAAAATACGTTGTTAAAAGCAAGATATCTGACAAAGCAAGAGAAAAAATCATTAAAAATTATAGAAATCAAATAGAAAAAATAAAAGATAATCCTAAAATATATAATGTAGAAAAATTAAATTCAATGATTTTAGGATGGCATAATTATTATAAAATAGCCACCCATGTTAATTTGGATTTCAGCGAAATAAATTTCTTAGTTAGAAAAAGGCTCTTTAACCGAACAAGAAGTATACGAAGCGATTGTTTATATAAAAATAAAACTTATAAAAGGATTTATGGGAAATATAATTTCAAACCAATAAGTATATGTAAAATTACTATATATCCATTAGCTGGGGTGAAATTTAAAATACCCAGACTTATGAAGATGATAACAAGCAGATATACAATACTTGGAAGATTTCATATCCATAAAGACCTTGATAATGAATTTAAGGATAGTATAAACTTTCTTATAAATAATCCATTGAAAAAAGAAAGCATACAGAAAAATGATAATAGAATATCACTTTTCGTAGCACAAAAAGGATTATGTCATGTCAGTAAAGAAAATTTAGATATGACCGACATGGAAATAAGAAATATAGTTCCCAAAGATAATGGTGGAACTGACAAATATCACAATCTTGTATTAGTCAATAAAGAAATAAGCAGCCTCATAGATGAAACAGAGGAACTTAAAATTAACGAATACAAAGAAAGTATAGTATTGGATAGAAAAGCCCTAAATAAAATTAATAAACTTCGTAAACTTGTTGGAAATTCAATGATTTAAAATAAATATTATACTTAATAAAACACTGATGGAACGCCGTATGCGGTGAAAGTCGCATGTACGGTGTGGAGGAGGGGAAAAGAAGGAGATAATATCAAGTTCTTACCTATTCCTATGTTTAACGTGTCCCAAAGGGCATTTAGCAATTTTTGAAGATTTAGTAAAGGGTATGCTTCAGCATGCAGAAGAATTTTTTGTACCTACCGGTAGAGCAACTTTATTAAGGAAATTGGCTGAACAAGCCATTTACGATAGAACAATTTTAAATATTGCTTAAATTTCAGTGCTTGTATAAAATATTCTGAAAATTAACTAATGCACCAAGGGAGTAGTCTACGCTTTTTTGAAAGTTGAATTTTAACAGCTGAGTACAACTTATTCTCAGCACAATATTTTTTTATAAAATGGTATAAAAATACGATATTGAATTGAATAAAAATGCATTGTTTCGAAAAAAAGGGGCTATTTTAAAACAGCCTCTATCAGATTTTCTTTAATAGCAGTACTTAAGCTAATTTTTTTCATCAAATTCTTTATAAAGCAAAAGATCTGCATACGATGTTAAATCTCCACCTTCAAAATTAATTTTTATTTTCCTATTGATAATGTAATGATTTTTCTAATAAACTACCCATATGAGATTCTCATTTGTTACATTTTTTTCGCAAATTAACAATAACAAATTTGAATCTCGTTTTCCATAGTTTCTATCACTTTTTAGGTCAAAAATTTAAAATCTTGTAAATTTAGCTATCGTATTATCTCAACAGCAGAACTAGGAATAAGATTTTTACCTACAACTAAAACTTAATCAAGGGAAATGTAAGCCTAATATTCAGTATATTGAAGATCTTTTTGATACGTTTGTAGGGACAGTGGATAGTTTTGTTTTTACACAAAACTATCCACTGTCCCTAAGCTATAATAAAAGAAGTCTTTCTTTTATAGTAAGGATTTATTCCTTCCATTTATAACTTTTAAATTTTCAATATTATATCCTTGCAATATTCCTAATGAAGTTTTTGAATGGGTAAACCCACTAAAATACACTCTGATTTTATCGTTAGTTTTAATAACACAACTTCTATATAACCCATTACTATAGAATGAGAATAAAGATGGTTTTAAGATTTCTTTTATAAATTTAAAATTTATTCCATCACTGCTTTCATAGTAATTAAGACCTTTATTACTAGTTAAAGTATAATTAATTAAATGATATTTTCCATCAAAATAATTAACATCAATATGCCATGGATCTATATAAGAATCCATATTAGTAACAATTTTGTTGGTCCATGTATGTCCATTGTTACTTTGAGCATAAACTATGTTTCGATTAGACAAAGTTGGAAGAGTGTCTACATACCACATTCTATATAGTTTATTATTATTATCCCAAATTATAGATGGACTTCTAACCATATTATCTAGCGTATTATTAAAATCTTGGAGGTCTATTAAAATTTCACGTTCGCTCCAATCAAGCCCATTTTCACTTGTTTTTTTGAGCAGATAAGTAGGATACTGTAATTTCATATCTGAATTACTTTTATTCATATTAGTTATTCTATACCAGCACTCTAAAGTCTTTGTATCATCTCTATATACTAAATGAGGGTCAGATAAATAATCTTTATTTAATATTTGCTCAGAAGTAATATCATCTATTGGATTTACTTTTTTATCTGTTTGCCATGCTATTCCATCATTTGACCAATATATACAAGGACATTCCCATCTATCACGATAAGGTATCCCACCTATAGGAAATGGAGTTTGAACCATCCAATACTTATATCCATTGAACCCTTCTTGAAAATATAAAACAGATGGATGATAAGGCTGATTATATCCACTAAAATCATCTATTATTAATGGCTTTTTAGCTATTTTTTTAATCGGAAGAAAATTTAAGATTAAATTTCTAATAAATTTCAAAGATTTTTTTAATATAAACATTATTTTAAATCTCCTTTATAGTTTAGAAATAGCAAGCTCAGCTAAGGCTTTGCAATGACTCTCAATAGCCATTAGCAAGCTTGTTCTCACTAGGATACTGAGGTGCCACCTTATGATTTGTAAAAATATGAGAGATGTCTATAAACAGCATTAGGGGTGTTTTCTTTATCTGCAATTATAAAAGTTGAATTTCAATATTGCTAAATGTAAAAGTTACTTTTTTATTTTAAGATTATACATTAAAAAAAAGCTAGTATGGTATTCAGGGATTGATTTATACTTGAAACTGGCCCGCCAATAACAAGTAAAGTACTTGATAATCTACCCAAATATAAATTCATGTATTTTCTTAATAGTAGACTCTTCATCAAATACATAATAATATATTCCACCTATGCTTTTTCCATTGCCGTCCTCATCTCTTGGAAATCTATCTTGTAATAATGTCTGATTTTTTAAAGAATTTAAATTTACTGCAAGGGAAAGTATTTCAGATGTTTCTAAGTTAGTATGAACAAGCGGAAGTAATTCATCTAAAAAAGATGGATATTGAGTTGCAGGAATAATTCCGAATTTTTTAATTAATTCATTTAGCACAGTTCTATGTCTCTGACTTCTCTCAAAATCTCCGCCATCGGTATATCTTATTCTACAATAAGCCAAAGCTTGTGTTCCATCAACTTTTTGAGGACCTGGAGTATTAATATTAGGAGAATTAGTACTATTTATATTATTTAAATTGTTTATATAACCATTTATATACTTAAGTTCATCATTAGTTATATCTAATGTGATCCCACCAATACGATCTATTATTTTAGGTAATGATGAAAAGTTAACAGTAACAAATTGATCTAAATTTAAATTAAAGTTTTCATTAAGAGTTTTAAGAGCAAGCTGTGGCCCTCCAAAAGCATAAGCATGATTTATTTTATCTTTTTTCTCTTTAGTAGGAATTACCACATAAGAGTCTCTTATTATGGAGCTTAGTTTCAATTTATTATGTGTATTATCAATTGTTAATATCATAATGCAATCTGAGCGTCCTGCAGTTCCTTCTGGTTCATCTATTCCAAACAGAGCTATATTTTTTATATCATTATTTGGTACTATAGTATCTTCTTTAATATTAAGGTCACTTTTATCAATAGCTACTTTATTTATTTTGCCTAAGTATTTATTTATTACAAATGTAAATCCTATAAAAACTATACATAATATGAAAATTATAGAAAAAATGATTTTTTTCCAAGGTATTTTACTTTTTTTATGGAAAGTATCTTTATTTAATCTTTTATTAGTTTGCAAAGACCTATTCTTTTTAAACAATTAATACCTCTCCATAGCTGTAATCATAAGAATATATGCAAAAATTAGATTAAATATGTAGACTTTTATTAAAATATTTAAAAGTACTTTTGTATTATTTACATAAATATATGAATATAATATAAGAGTAAAATAAACACTTAATACATTGTGTATATTAGAACTTAAATTGATATGATAATTCAAACAAACGAATTACAATGAAGGAAAGTTGGGATAAAGGATGATGAAAATAATTGCAATTTATTGTTTAGTAGTATTTATTATATTGTGGTTCTTTCATGGAGCACATAAGAAATGGTAATAACTTAAAATTAACTAAAACATATTAGATAGAATTAAAAAATGAAATTGGTATAATCATTTTTTAGAGTTCTGAAATTAATCAGAAGTACATGAATTTAAATTATATTGAATAATAGGTAAAAGGATGAATAATAGGTAAAAGGATGAATAGTATATAAGGTATGGTCTAATTATAATAAAATTTATTAAATAATATTTTTAATTAGGAGGATTTATGATGGTAAGAGTAGTGCTAAAAAGCAATGCAAAGGCACAGTTGAAAGGGAAATGGGGATTGGCTATAGGGACTTTATTGGTAGGAATAATAATAATTGGTGGATTTTCTAGTGCGGTAGGATTTATTCAACCTAAAAGTAACATACCTATAATTTTGGGATGGCTAATAAAGATTTTTTTGGGTGGAGTTATTACTTTAGGTATATCTAAATTTGTATTAAATATTTCAACTAACAAGGAAGAAACAAGTTTTAATGATTTGTTTTCAGGGTTTAATATTTACTTAAAGACGTTGGGATTATGGATAGTAATGGGATTGTGTATAGGTATTGCAACAATATGTCTTATAGTACCTGGTATTATAGTCGCACTTATGTTTTCACAAGCATTTTTTATACTATGCGAAGATAATGAAAAATCTATTACTGAATGTTTAAAAGAAAGCTCTGAAATGATGAAGGGACACAAAGTTGAGTTATTTGTACTTGGGTTAAGTTTTATTGGATGGTGGATAGTAGTAGCTATAACATTTGGAATAGGAGCACTGTGGGTATACCCATATCAACAAGTAACTTGTGCAAATTTTTATTTAGCACTTAAGAATAGACAAGCTGGAGTTTAGTGATAATTACCATAGATGTCCAAAGTAAAAGCTAATTTATACATTATATTTAAAGGTGTAGTTTAAATTTTTATGAATCATATTCAAATCATGTAAAAAATTATTTGAATATGATTTATTTTTTCGAATATAAAATATTAAATAAAAAGATATAGCCAAAAATCAAGATAACATTTATAATTAAGGGGTATACTATTATTTATAATAGTTGTAACTTAAGGGGGGCATAAGATGAAAAAAGTAAAAATAGCACTACTAGGATTGGGGAATGTTGGTCGTGGTGTTTGGATGATTTTAAATTCCAATAAAGAAGAAATTATGAAAAGATGCGGATATGAAGTAGAAGTGGCAAAGGTTCTTGTAAGAGATAAGAACAAGCCAAGAGGAGTAGAAATCCCAAATGAACTTGTAACTACAGATTTTAATGAAATTTTAGACGATGATAGTATTAAAATCGTTGTTGAAGTTATGGGCGGAATTGAGCCAGCTAGGGAATACATGATTAAATGTATGGATAAGAAAAAACATATAGTAACTGCAAACAAAATGTTACTTGCAACTGGTGGAGATGAACTTTTTGAAAAGGCTGATGAAAAGGGAATAATGTTCAATTATGAAGCTAGCGTAGCTGGAGGAATTCCAATTATAAAGGGAATAGATGAAAGCTTAACTGCTAATAAAATAGAAACTCTTTATGGTATTGTAAATGGTACAACTAATTATATTTTAGGTAAAATGGAGCTTGAAGATGCTGATTTTGATGATGCTTTAAAGGAAGCTCAAGAAAAGGGTTATGCAGAAGCTGATCCTACATCAGATATTGAAGGATATGATGCTCAATATAAATTAGCAATACTTGCATCATTAGCATTTGGATCAAAAATAGATGTGAAAAATGTATATAGAGAAGGTATAACTAAAATTGAAGCTGTTGATATGAAGTATGCTAAAGAATTTAAAATGGGAATTAAATTACTTGCAATTGCAAAAGAAGTTAATGGTAAGATAGAGCTTAGAGTTCATCCTACAATGATTCCTAAGAAACATCCACTAGCAAATGTTTATGATTCATATAATGCAGTATTTATAAAAGGAAATGCAGTTGGAGATTTAATGTTTTATGGAAAAGGAGCAGGAGATCTTCCAACAGGTAGTGCTATAGTAAGTGATATTGTTTCTATAGTAAGAAGTAATGTTGATACAGAAAATCCTAATCCAGTGGTAAAAAATAACCTATGGAAAAGAGAAATTTTAGATATGGGCTCTGTTGAAAGCAAATTCTACATAAGAGCTACTGTATTAGATGAATCAGGAGTTCTTGGAGAAATAACAGCAATACTTGGAAGATGTAATGTAAGTATTCGTTCAGTGATACAAAAAGGTGATGAAGAAGATGGGCAAGTAACTATTGTGTTAGTTACTCATAAAACAAATGAAGCTCAAATTAATAATGCAATTAAAGAAATTAAAGAATTAAAAGCAGTTGATAAAATAGATAATATAATAAGAATAGAAGATTTTAAATAGGTCATATAGTTTAGCTATAGTATTCTGAAGAGAGATTATAATAATATAGGAAAATTTTAAAACTTTCATAGTAGCACCACCTTTATATAAGTAATATAAAAGGTGGTGTTTTTATATTAAATAAAATATTAACAATGTAGACTTATTAATATAAATATTAAATGAAAAATATAAGAAAATAATAACTAAGTAATGAACATTAATATACTATCAATTACAGAATTAAGAAAAAATAACTAGATAATATCAATTAACTGGGTATTGTTATATTATTAACTAAGCTTGACACTAGAAGATAAATGTGTGATACTGAGAATGACAAGAAAACAATTACATTGCAACTCTAAAAAAATTGGAAATGTAGGCTATAGAGAATTAGAGAATAGAGCCACATAAAACTAAATTTACTTAGGAAAATTGTATTAGTACTAAGTAAATTTAAAACTTATATTTTAAGCAATATAAAGAATATATTATTGTTTAAAGTATGAGGGTGTTTTATGTGGCTATAATTATGAGCAAAATTACTGAAAGATATATTGATTTAAATTTTTAAGTTAAACTGTTTTCACTAAAATAATTCTTAAAACCATAAATGTGTAGTGTATAGTTTTCTAGCAATATTAATAAGAGTATAAATTTAGGAAGTGGGTGTATATCGACAGAAAATACGTAATTCCTTTAAATCAAGGAAAAATAAATTCCAGAACAATAATCTTTTACAAATGACATAATTAGGAAAAAATAATATACTAATTAAGTAAAATAAACAAAAAGGAGAGAATGTATTATGACAATTTTTTTTGCAGAACTAGTAGGTACTTTATTACTTATTCTTTTAGGCGATGGTGTAGTTGCAAATGTTGTACTTAAGAATTCCAAGGGATCCGGATCAGGTTGGATGGTTATTACAACTGGGTGGGCTTTGGCAGTAGCAATTCCAGCACTTATTTTTGGTAGCTATAGTGGAGCTCATTTTAATCCAGCATTAACAATTGCACTTGCAGTTATAGGAAAGGTAGCATGGAGTCAAGTTCCTATTTATTTAGCTGGACAATTTATTGGGGGATTTTTAGGAGCAGTTTTAGTATTCATTTATAATTATGATCAATTTAAATGCAGTGATAATAAAGCAGACAAGCTTGCAGTATTTTGTACAGGACCAGCTGTAAGAAATAACATAATTAACTTCATTTGTGAAGTTATAGGAACATTTGTATTGGTTTTTGGAATTTTAGGAATAGGAGCTCAAAATTTAACCAATGGAATTGGCACATTATTTGTAGGATTTTTAATTTGGGCAATTGGTCTATGCTTAGGTGGCACAACAGGATATGCAATTAATCCAGCTAGAGATTTAGCACCAAGAATTGCACATGCAGTATTGCCTATACCTAATAAAGGAGATTCAGATTGGGGATATGCATGGATTCCAGTTGTTGCTCCTATTATAGGTGCAGTTATAGGTGCAGTATTTGCTAAAATTATATTATAGAGTTAAAGTACTAGAATATAAGACTTGATAAATTAAATAATTTTGGATTGACACAATAATATAAATGTGAAATACTTAGTTTAAACAAAATAATAATAACAAGGGAGTTTACATGAATATTAAAGACTTATTAGAAGAAAATCCAGTTATAGCTGCAGTAAAGAATAAAGAACAATTAGATTTAGCTTTAGATTCAGCGGCTCAAATTATTTTTGTTTTATTTGGAGATGTTATGAGCATTAAAGAAATAAGCGAAAGTATAGAGTGTAAGAAAAAAATAGGAATAATTCACATAGACTTAGTTGAGGGTTTTACCAATAAGGAAATCGTTATCAAATATTTAAAAGAGCAAACAAAATTCAATGGTATTATTAGCACAAAACCTCAAGTGATAAAGAGTGCTAAAAAATATGATTTAATCGCGATTCAAAGAGTTTTTATCTTTGATACACTTTCATTAAAAAGTGTGAAAAATCACATGATATCAGAATGTGATGCATTAGAAGTATTACCAGGAATAATTCCTAAGGTATTAGGTATGATTTCAAGGGATTCAACAAAACCAGTAGTTGCTGGTGGATTAATTGAAACTAAAGAGGAGGTAATGCAGGCATTATCTTCAGGCGCAACATGCGTATCTACAACAAAAAAAGAAATTTGGGACATGTAGGCAATAGAGAATTAGAGAATAGAGCCACATAAAACAAAGTTTACTTAGAGCGTAGGATTACTACTAAGTAAATTCCGAACTTAGAAATGCAAATAAAGGCAAGAGCATTTTAAGTACGGAGGAGTTTTATGTGGCTATAATTATCGATTAAATCTCTATTGTATATATGACTTTAAGTTCCTATGTATGATATTTATATGTTTCAATAAATATTCTACATTGTAAATTGCCCAAGGGCTATCCTAAAGGCATCAACTTTACATTTTTAATTGGAACATATATTTATTCACAATTAAAATCTTTAATTGTGTTTGTCGTTAATAAATTTAAATTTTATAAATAAAAAGTATTATAAATTTGGAAAGGGTAGGTGTTATATTTTATGAAAAAATATGTAATAGCGTTAGATCAAGGAACAACAAGTTCAAGAGCAATAATTTTTGATAAAGATCAAAATATATTTGGAGTAAGTCAAAAGGAATTTACTCAAATTTATCCAGATAAAGGATGGGTTGAACATAATCCTTTAGAAATATGGTCAAGTCAATATGGAGTCTTGCAAGAGGTAATGGCAAAAACTAATATAACTCAAGATGAAGTAGCTGCTATAGGAATTACAAATCAAAGAGAAACAACAATAGTTTGGGATAAAAATACTGGTGAACCAGTATATAATGCAATAGTATGGCAATGTAGAAGAACAGCAGCTATAGTAGAAGAACTTAAAGAAGATGAGGAATTTGGAGAATATATAAAAGAGAATACAGGCTTACTATTGGATGCATATTTTTCAGCAACTAAGATAAAATGGATTTTAGATAATGTAGAAGGTGCACGAGAAAGAGCGGAAAAAGGTGAATTATTATTTGGTACAGTTGATACGTGGTTAGTATGGAAACTTACAAATGGTAAAGTTCATGTAACCGATTATACAAATGCATCTAGAACAATGCTTTATAATATAAAAGAGTTAAAATGGGATGAAAGAATTCTAGAAAAGCTTAATATTCCAAAATCAATGTTACCAGAAGTTAAAAATTCATCAGAAGTTTATGGATATACAAATCTTGGAGGTACAGGAGGTGTTAGAGTTCCAATAGCTGGTATGGCAGGAGACCAACAATGTGCATTATTTGGACAAACTTGTTTTGAAGCAGGTAGTGTTAAAAACACTTATGGAACAGGATGTTTCTTACTTATGAATACAGGAGACAAGATGATTCAAAGTAAAAACGGATTAGTAACAACTATTGCAGTTGGTATAGATGGAAAAGTTCAATATGCATTAGAAGGTTCAGTATTTGTTGGTGGTGCTGTTATTCAATGGATTAGAGATGAACTTAAATTAGTTACTGACTCAGCAGATACAGAGTATTTTGCTAAAAAAGTAGAAGATAATGGTGGTGTATATGTTGTTCCAGCATTTACTGGACTTGGTGCTCCATATTGGGATATGTATGCAAGAGGAGCTATCTTTGGTCTAACAAGAGGCGCTAATAGTAATCACATAATTAGAGCAGCTCTTGAATCTATTGCATATCAATCAAAAGATCTTATAGATGCAATGCAAGAAGATTCAGGATGTAAACTTACAAGCCTTAGAGTTGATGGTGGAGCTAGTAGAAATAATCTATTAATGCAATTCCAAGCAGACATTACAGGAACAGAAGTTGTAAGACCTATAATAACTGAAACAACAGCACTTGGAGCTGCATATTTAGCAGGACTAGCTGTAGGCTTCTGGGAGTCAAAAGAAGAGATTGCTAAGAAATGGGCTGTAAGTCAAGCTTATACTCCAAATTTATCTGAGGATAAGAAGGAGAAATTATATAGAGGTTGGAAGAAAGCTGTAGAAAGAGCAAAAGGTTGGGAAGAGGAATAAATATTAAAATATTGTAAAATTAGTGCTGGACAAGTATACATTTACAGAGTATACTATAAATATAAAAGAATAAAAATGTGCTGAGAGAATATAGAGTCAAGCATAAAAACTATGGTGAGTTTTCACCCTGTTTTTAGCTTGGCTTTTTTGGGCGCATTCAAGAAAATAACAAGTCAGTATGCTAGTCTATTTTGCATCATGCTTCGTCAGCATGTTTACCTAATAG
>Ga0302188_10002598_pt1 | contig 13041 bp, 15 predicted proteins | sample II_Bog_E2_1_FD_198783 | JGI IMG/M metagenome (GOLD analysis project Ga0302188, IMG submission 198783) | Peat permafrost microbial communities from Stordalen Mire near Abisko, Sweden - II_Bog_E2_1 | ecosystem: Environmental > Terrestrial > Soil > Wetlands > Peat | place: Sweden: Abisko... | reverse complement strand
CTTGTACATTAAGCGGGGCTGATATAGGCTATCTTTTGAACACTACTTGCCTTGCAAGTTGTCCAAATGGAACATTTCCCACTACTACGCCCAATCTATGCAATTCTTGCAACAATTTATGTTCACTTTGTGCTATTTCTTCTACAAATTGTTCTTTATGTTCATCAACTGCCTATTTACTTAATATGACTTGTTTCACAGTTTGTCCTAATCCTTACTATTCAGATACAAATGGAGGAGTTGGTCCTAATGTCTGTCTTGCATGTTCTATCTCTTGTGCCTCTTGTACAAGTGGAACTAATAGCTCTTGCCAATCCTGTTCTACAACTTACATGCTTAGCGGTACCACTTGCGATACTTTATGCCTTACAGGATATGGACCCACTACAGATCCTCTTTTATGTGTTTTTTGTTCTTCATAATGCATAACATGTCTCAATTCAGCCTCAAATTGTACAACTTGTTCACATTCCCCAACAATATACTATCTTTTGGAGATAGGATCTTCTACTACTTGTGTGGCAACCTGTCCAGCTGGCTACTTTATTAACTCAACGGCATATACATGCGACATTTGCCCAACTGGCTGCTATGACTGTGCCGATAATACACACTGCTATAGCTGCATATCAACTTATGCTTGGGTAAACAATATGTGCTATAATCCTTGCCCGATTGGTTATTTTTTGATAAACTCGACAAATTGCAGTCAATGTTCTCCTTAGTGCACTGTATGTGTTGATGTTTTCTATAATTGTACTTCTTGTTTTACAAATGGTACTAATCGTTCTTTTTTGCTGAATAATATATGTTTCTTAACATGTCCTGCTCCTTATTATGGCGACACATCCTCAAGCACTTGTAAGCCTTGCAATGCAGTCTGTGCCATCTGTTATGGCTCTCACTCATATTAATGTTACTAATGCAATGGTACCCTTGTAAAAAGTGGCAATACTTGCGCTGCTAACTGTTCGGCCAATTATGGAATCACAAATACACAACAAGTGTGCGTAAAATGTAATGCGACCTGCGTTAACTGTGCCTATATCAGCACTAATTGCTCTCTCTGTACAAGCACAGGTAATAATTCAGCATTTCTCTATGATGACGGAACTACTTACCCAAAATGTCTCATAATTTGTCCTGCTGCTTTTTATTCGTACGTGAATGGCTCAACGAGATTATGCAATCCTTGTGACTTAGGATGTGCAAATTGCACCAATACTTCTGGAAATTGTTCTCTATGCATAGCAAGTTATGGTTTGATAAATACAACTTGCTATAATCCATGTCCAGCTGGCCATTTTTTACACAACTCTGCGTGCGATCTTTGCAGTACGCCCTGCGTTGAGTGCACGGGATCAGACATAACTTGCACTGTATGTGAAGTTACTGGAAGTGGTAAAAAATATTTATATAATAACACTTGTATGTCAAATTGTCCAATTGGATACTATAATTTTGATAATACAACTGTTGGGCCAACTGTCTGCCTTTCCTGTGATTTTACTTGCTCTGCATGCTCAATTAATTCAACTTATTGCTCAACATGCAGTACTAGCTATTATCTCTTTAACTCAACCTGCCTGTTGATCTGTCCTGCTAATTATTTTCCCTATGCTCCGACTAAAACGTGTATTATCAGTTCAAGTGTGGGGGTAAGCCTTGCAATGAGTATTTCAATGACGAGCAGTTTGAATTAAGGAGTATATGTGGATTTAACTTTTGACTATGACCTTAATCAAACTTCTTTCCCTTTAACATCTTTTCAAACAATTTCTTTCAATAGCCCAAATGTACTTATTTCTATGTTTAATGTTAACTACGCTTGGACTTCAAGTTCTTCCTATAGAATCACAATTGAATCAATATCATACATTTATCTTTATAATGTTACTATTACAGTCATGACTATGGCTCAACCCACACCAGACTTCACCTCTAAGTATGGGGTAAATTTTAAAAGCACTGTTTTTAATCAAAGTATAAGCTAAGTTTGGTTTTTAATAAAAGGACCGGATATGTCTAACCTTTAGAAATCTATTGTTAATGGATTTTCTTCAGCATCAAATGCAATTACATCCTTTACCACTCTGCCAGGAGTTCAGTAATTTAATAAAGCTGGCTTTATTAGTCTACTCTTCCCTGGAGCGCAGATAACATCCTCATCAATAGTTATGAACTCAGTACCTGCGCCCAATTTTTATGAAGGAGCAAGATTTTGGGGCAATTTTATTTATTTTTAAGTACCAAACTGGTAAAAAAATGGTCATTAAACTAAGTAGGTCTTTTCGTCGCCGGCTAATCAATTAGCAAATAGCTCCCGTCTTTTAAACTAAAAACGTAACACTTTAGAGATTTCATCAATTTTTTGGAGATTTGAAAGGACAGGATTTACAACTTTCTTTATCTATGATTGCTATATGCAGATTATAATGATAGTACTCTGCTGGGTCATGGTATTTGTTGGCTTAAAACTTTAAAGCAAATATAGATGGAATGGGATGGCCAAGGTGTATTCCATCTTCCACAAACTTCACGAAATAACTATCTTCTACCTGTCCATGGGGCTAGTGTTGGAGTGGGTATACTTTGACTCAACCTCCACCCTAAGAATTATTTCCCTTATTGTTTGCTTACTCTTTAACACATATTATCTTATTTACCAGCTCTATGTTTACTATGATTTGATATCATACCCAACTCTCCAGCTTGGCACCGAAGAATATCGAAGAATGGCAATTAAATATGGGTATTTCCTAAGAAATATCAGATATTAAGAATATTAGGTATTTATTTATGTATGCAGGATTCTCTCCGATGGTCGCCTTCTCACTGGTTCAGGCCCTATAATTACCATCTCCTTTCTTTTTACAAAAAGTTTTTGATGATCTTTTCTCTGCCTTTGTTTTACAACTACCCTCAGTCTCAAATAGGTATCCTGATTGCCCTGCAATTCCTTGAAGTAGTGAGATTTTGTATTGTTCGACCCTTTGCAACCTTAAGTCGGAACATCATCCGATTCTTACTTGAATTAGTCCTATTAGTATTTTTCATAACTACTCTGCTTCAAAATATCCTCATCAATAAAATTAGCCAAAATATTTCTAATTTGATAGCTGATCAAACTAAATCATATTACGTGGTCGGCTGGATCGGTTTTATCGCAATATTCATATTTAACATATCATTCTTCGTCATGCTGATTGTTGACATTGTTTTATGCCTACGTAAATCAAGCAGAGAAAATATGCGTGAGATCCGTAAGAATTATTATTATGACAAAATTGTTAAATACGAATAATCCTATGATTCTCATGTCGATATGGAAACTCTCGACTCGTGGGTAGTAAAAGGTGACTTGAATTAAAAGTGGATTGATGACTAAAAAACTATTGATACCGTCAATATTACCACTGAAAAATATACCATAAATAAGATGGGAGATGGATTTACCATCCAACTAGAAAAAATTAGTGAGTTAGAAATGAAATGTATGAAGTTAGCAGGAGCCAAACGGAAGATGAAGGTCAAAAACCAACTTACAGGAACTATTGGCCTCACCCGGGCAATCAGTCTTAATTTCCATACTATTATCCAGGATATTTTTAACGAATATGATGCTAATTACACTTGTGATTACGTGGTGATTAAGACTATTAGCTAAATCGATCTGACCAAGTATTCAACAGGGGATACTATTAATGTTAGTGACGAAACGGCCATACAAACTATTACTTTTGTATATCCAGATGATCATAAGGATACTCATAGATTAGCCGCTCCAATGAAGGGATTCCCTCTAAACATTTAGTTACTGAAACCTATCATTGGTAGCAGACCCTTCGATAAAAATCTTTGTGATTGAAGAATAGTTCAATTAATTTATAATCTAAATGATAATATTCCTATTAAAATAGCAAATTAGTGTTTGAAAAGACAGATCAATCATTGGATTCAAAACAAATAGTCTCTTTAAAAGACAAAGAATAGCTTTAATTCCATTAATAAATATTTAATCCAAAGGTTATTCTTAACTTATTTATAGCTAATAAAGACGGATTGATAAAATGTTCACCTTTTAAAGATATCAATTTTATCAACATTTTTATTCTTAATTGGCCTGATTATTTATGTATACCTCTAAATATAATAGTAATATCATATAACCAATTATAGATAATCTTTTTGATGGAACTTAAAACATTTAGCTACTCCGCTGAACTTGAAGAAGCAGCCAAGGCAAGTAAATGGAATGACACTTTAACAGATTTCAGCAAAATTCCAAGACCAGTTGTGTGGGACAGTCCCAACAATACTATCGAGGGAAATCATTTTAGCCTCAAAAACAATATAGTCAACTTGCTGGAGTTTCAGGATAATCTTTTTTACTTCTTTATTCAGTAAACCAATATCCAAAACAACCAGAAAGCCAAAAGTGAGTTTAGGCTTATCATTTACTTCTTTGCCAAGCTGGACGGCAATTATCATAGAATTGATATTAAAGAATTAAAGGGAAATCCAAACTGCATTGCAACTGGCCTGTCTTCTCAGGTTTCCCCTATATAAAGGGGAGATAAAAGAAATATACAAGATGAATTATTGTATAAAGTGGTTGCTTTGGTGGGATTGAAAGAGGGGTTTATTAAAATCATAGAATTTGTTCAGGTCCATGAAAATAAAGTTAAGCCTATAGTGCATTCTCATAAGCTATAACATAAAATCATTCAAAGCATCTATATTCCAGAAAAAATATTATTCAACCAGAAAAATATATGCTTTGTATTAGTGGAAGACTGCAAGGTATTCATTTTTAACTTCATTTCCAGGGTGGCTGTCGCCATATTTCAACCTCCCATACTAGGCCACGATAGTGCCATCAGTTTTACTATTCATTGCACAGGCAGATACTTTGCTACTGTAAATATTGATTAATTTAGGCTAGTAAATCAGGCCAAATCACTTTTTGGGAAATCCATCACAAAATTTACGATGCAATTTTAAAATCTGAAGAGACAGAGTTTATAAAATAAAAGGGAAGCACTAAAAATTCAATGGTTATTGAATCAGATAGCGATATTTAGACGAAAAGATTTACTTTTAAAACCAAGGACAGAGTCATCAATGTGTTTCCTATGTATATGATTCACTCTGCCTCCATAAATGGATTGAAATGGATATCTTTCTATGGAAATTTACTAACCATGATTTCAAGGACAGGTATCTTTCGACTCATCGCAATAAACTTCCAAGCCAAAGATGAGTTTATCAACATTATCGAGTACCAAATATAAAATGGAGAATCAATTTCATCAATACAGCTATTTCCTTAAGAAGAAGCTATATTTGTTACTAAGGCAAAATCTTACATTAGTTTGCTTGATTACGATAATGACAGCTCAATGACCAATGAATAAAGCTTGAGATGGAAATAGAGCATGCTAAAAAAGAATGACAATTCTTATAAGATGAACTACAACTCTTACATGCCTAAAAAATCAAGTGACAGCTGTCTATAAAAAATTACTTTTAACTCTGGACTGAGAGTGGAGGAAGTAAAGCGAATGTATGTGAGAGATAGCAAAAACAGTAATGCCGTCGATTTTAATCACAGTATCCTTAATCACAACCATAAATATGGACTTTTCTATAATGATGCTAATTTCTACATTGGCCTCTGCGAATAAAATTGATTTGGTGATACTTTATTCATGGCTTATTCATGCTTTACATTAATCATTTTTTATTGGTTTTGGATATATACTCTAAAATGTGAAGGTAGTTCCAATTTGCATATTGACCAGTCATGTATTCATCAATCTGTGCCTAACTGAAATTCAAAGGACTCTTTTTAAACTTATTTAATTTAATTTTCTTGTCTTATTGGCTGAGTTGTGAGTCAACGGCATTCTTCCATTTGATTTATTGCGAAATGACCTTGATTTTGGCAAATGGATGCATCTTATTAATGTCATTAGGATGATTCTTAAGATCACTCTTTAGTTCGCACGTACTACATATAATTGTCTATTTTTAGCATTTTAAGCAGAGGTAATAAGGACCCTTAAAATTCTTTTCCTTGCATTCAGCGCAGGTTTTTCCCTGCGCAATCTAAATCTTTGCTTCATCCTCAGTAACAAGGTTAAGATTAACTTTAATTTGAGTTATCCTTTCCTGTTTTTGCTCTTTCTAATCAAATGAATTAATATTGTCTCTCTCCCTGTTTTTCATATTGTTTAAATTATACTTGTCTACCTCTCATTAATTTCTATATTAATCTGATGAATTTACTTAGTCTTTCAATTTGAAGCTTGCAAAATAATCATCAGCATTCCAATTGGTAACAATATGCTCATTATTGTATCTTTTCAATTAAATCAAATATGTATCCAATATATCTTAATTTTTGCTCTTTTTTAAAATCATAGATACAAAGGAACTTAAGTATCCTTAAATCCGATCATAGTCTACCATGAGTCAAATTATCACTTCAATCAATTTTTGTAGCTGCAGATTTAGTAAATTACGCAGACTCAAAAAGTAATTACGATTACTAGGCCTAAATATGTTTCAGTGTATCCGACTGCAGAAATTGAAGCGATTTGCATTAACCTATTTTGCTCAATGACATGCACAGATTGCTTAAAAAAGGTAAGAAATGCGATAAAAGTGACGAAAATCGCCACTAAGATGACGATGAATCTATCTTTTCGTGTTTGCTAGTTACTATTTAAATTTTTATTCACTTGTGGTCGCTAAACATATCTCAACCTGTTTGCGACTAAAGTCAAAATTCTTTGTTTGAGAGGAGTTTCGTCGAGAGCTTAAAGATGAAAAGTCATCAATTATTATATGACAGACTAAATAATATAGATATTGATGGTATAAAATTAAAATGATATTGTTATAAAGGAATGGATATTGAAGAAATTTTTTTTGAGATTTGCATGAGGCTTAAGTAGCATGAATTTTTTTTGTTATTTTTGCTATTCTCGTTCATCTAATAAATATCTTCAACCTTCTCATTTGATATTTATTAAGTTTTTTATCAACTTTTAGTCGCAAAGAATATTATCTTTATTGCATTTTTTCTTTCATCAACTATGTATACAATATATATTAATTTTCGCTCTTTTGTAAAATCATATAAGCATGGAGCTCTAAGACCAAATCATGGAGTAACGTACCCATGAAGATAGACCCTTCACCGCCAAGGTCATTCTTGCCTACATCTCCCTATTTATATTATTATGTCTAATCATAGCCTACGCTATCTTGAGTCAATCGATCTTTTCAAGTATTGCCGTCACCTTCCTAATTGTAACAGTCGTACTCACAATAGCAACCCCCTATCACTTCAATCCTAGAGGAACAATTTCTCGTTTGCCTGAGTTGCAACAGGTGATAGCCTATCCAGTATACAAAATCATCTGTAGCCTTTTCATTGTTGTTAATATTGCAATTCTGGTGGCCAAAATTTCAATATACTTTACGGACTCGTCTGCCGATTGGAGTAATGATTAAAAATAATTTATGGAAGTTCAAAATCCTCTTTATGTATTTCTACCGATGCTTCTTATTCCCTTTGCGTGCGGGGCTTTTCTTATCGAACCCAGAGAGCGAAAACTAAGAAACTTTAGACAAAAAATCAACAGTTTTCTTCCTCTTCCTCTCTATTTATGCTTAGGGATACTTATTCTCTTGATTCAGATATTCAGCGTATCGATAGCTGGGCTTGTCTACTTTGCACTTATCATTTATCTGTTTGCAATGAAAAATTTTAACTTCCAGGATGCGTACTTTCAATTTATGCTCATCTTCATACAGGTATTTACCACAGTAATGATTATTCTGAGCTATCTGGTGCACGCTAGCTACTTGCAAGACGAGAATAGCCTACAGTAATTCTAGTTTTTCGGAATAAACTCATTGAATTCCTTCATGAACTCACCCGGAGATAGAGGACACATTATATGCGAAATATTACTCTCTCTCATGTGTGCCTACCTTAACCGCCTCTTTATCTATCAAAAATTTAACGCAATTTATATGCAGTAAGTAAAGTAATAGTTAAATGAATCGGAGATATTCGGTAAGGACAAAGAATAGGGATCGAATTCAAATGGATCGGACAAAAAGATGAATAACTCAGCCAAAGATATTAACTTAGCCGGTCGAGCCTCATAAAAAGTAAAAATATTACCACAATAGATTTAACTTGGATAAGTTTCTGAGAGAGACAGCTTTCGCTCTGACAATCGAGATGTTGCCAATGCACAGTTCATGCAGAATAAGGAACAAAAAAAGATGGATCAGATGTTCTTCCAAGAAGTACTCGAGTTCGAAGATGAAAAAAATGAGGAGAAAGGTAAGAAGAAATATAAACGATTGAAAGCTAAATAAGCCGCCAAATACTTCAAATAGATGAAAAAGTCAGCCATACAGCTGGTTCACACTGTTTTCAGTTTTTTCAACTCTGCTTAGTTTTCTTTGCGGGTGATAGAAATCATATCGATAATTGTGATCCAGAGGTACAACAACATATACAGTTTCGTGGCTTTACTTTGGCTTGCAGTTGTAGCGTCACTATAAAACTTGAAACTTATCTTCATTATCACTGCTTTTGTTATGCTACCAGTGGAGATTGGTAATTATGTGATCACTTACTTCTACAATATTCCCTTTTCTCCAGCTGCGAATATTAGTGGAGCTGAGATATACGGCTTTCAGCCAGCTCAATCTATATGGCTAGATATTCTAATCTTTAATATATACCTCAATTACATTATCCTCTTCATCCGTTCCTACTCAAAACTCAAAGATATTAATCACAACACGAGCAAAGAGGCTATAAAAAAACGGCCATCTGTTTGGGAACTTATGGTAGCGTTTATATTTAGATACTCTTACATGCTAACTCTAATAGGGATGTTTTTCCTCGGTTTTTCTAACCCAACCATAATGAACATCATTTTCGTTGGTCTATTCTTGATATTCTTTTCCAATGGAGACAATCTTATAATAGTAAAGAAGATGAAGAAAGGTAAATAGCGACAGGTGCTGACAACCTTTTCTAAAAAATACTGGCCATGCATTGTCTATTACGCTCTGCTGTGCATAATCGCTAAGTATATATACTTCCTCTTCCTGTCAGACACCTCAATTAATTAATGGCTACAGCCAATTGGAATAAATGAGATGTATGATTGGAGCTTTAACTTTTCCTTATCTTCAATTTGTAAATCAAACACAACCCCACAATTCATAATATTTGTCTTGGCTGAGATTCAAATAATGATCTACCGCTCATATATATACATGAACTACAGTTTTTCAATCATGTCCAGTCTCACCAATAACGTGGCCATAAAGCCAATAACCTTCCAGGAGAGGATGAAGGCCAATTTTATTAACTTTATCGTTTTAATCAACTAGATCTACTTGCAGAGTTTGTACTATGCGGCTGGAATCATTATAATTGGTTGCAGCTATCAGTGGAGTTTTATTGGATTAGCCATTATTGTCCTAACATGCTTCGGACTGCTAAAATCATTCAACAAAAAACTGCTTGGCATTATTCTCATCCTCAATCTGACTTTTCTCTTTGTCAATTACTTTATTCTTCTCGTAACAAATCCTGATTATACTGTCTTTACCCATATAATAGGAGAAGATGGAATGGACTATATTAAAAGAATCAGTCTCTTTATCGGATTTTCTCTCAATTCAAACTCATACGCCAGTTATTTTGTGCTTAATGTCATTATTTATTACTTTTGCGTGATCTGCTATGGTTTATCTAACATATTAGAGATATCAATAACTGAAATATCAGCCTCACGGATCATGGAAGAAGATCCAGGAGCAAGCCTTCGAGAGCCTTTGAGAGCCAGTTTCAGGCGATCCCAAATATAACATAAGTAACAATCCATAATTGACTCATAATTTCAAGATCAGGAATTTGCTGCCAATTATAAAAAGGGGGTTATTTTATAAACCCAGGCATACTACAACTAAAACCTTGTGGCAAAGTATGAGTGGATTCGTAATCTAGGAAAAGCATTGGTCGTTGTGCTAACAGACATCGTAGCCATCTTTGTAATTATTGAATGTTTGTACTTCAGACTATCAATTACTATGCTATTGTTTTTGGTGGTGTATTTAATTTTTTACTTCTTCTTGTTTCATCAGATCGGCAACTTGTTCACTAAATAGAACTTTTATGATCGAGTTGAAATGCTACTCGACAACTTTACCTCTAAGCAAACCCTTCTTGAGGATAGGACACATTTCCTCAATTTTGTTGGAGATAAGGAGGAGCTGCAGCTAGAGCAAGATTATATTGAAAATATGAGTGAGGATGTGCAAAGACTGAAGAATAAGTGGAAAACAGGAATCTGGATCCTTTCTGCTGCCTTGAGCGCAACTTGTCTTGTACTTACCTACATCGCTCAGTTCTTTACTTCTGAGTTTTACATTAATTATGTGAATCAATAATATAACGATATAATACAGAGAATTTTATTTGTCGTGGGAATCAATGTTACAAATCAATAGACTTTTGGCAGATTCGTCTATTTCTATTACGTCATGCTCATCATTAATATCATAGAAAAACTAGTGCTGAAGTTTATTACGGTTATGAGAGACTACTAAAGTACAATTGCAGATAGTTCGCCCCATAAAAATATTTAGGAATTGGCTACTCTAGAAAATCCAATCAATTTGATCAATCAATACGCCAGCGAGGAGTTCATTGTAGGAGTGGAGGTGATTAAGGACTTTTCATTTAGAGAAGAGACGGCTCATCATTTTTAAATTCCGCCAATAGGAGAATAAATAAGCACTTATTTTGAGCAGGCCAACCTTCTGATCTACTTTGAGTTCCGCTTTGTGAACATTCGCATGAACTTACTGTACGGATGCATAAGTTTTGTAATTCGATTCTATTTGTGGCTGATGTTGCTGAACGTATACTCAAAAAGCAATGTATTTGGTTTCGCTTATCTGTTCGCCGTGCTCTTCTTTTGGTTTAAAAAGCTGCGCTTTAATTTAATTAAAAACATTAATAAGGCAGCCATCATCATACTTTTGCTCCAGTATTTAGTTTTATTGCTGGACATAACAAGCTCAACTTCTCCCCTTCCTCTCCCCACATCTTAAAAATTAAGTTTGCTTTAATATTTTATCAATGACGATTGGGTTCAGTTCATTGCAGTCAGTGATTAATCAGGAGCAACTACAAGTTTCTTAGTATCATTTCTAATCAATTCCATCATAATATTTTTGACTGAGATTTGCTTCACTGTCTTTCATGTGATTGCTGCATACATGGTAAGTTTGATTATGAACATATATCTAAAATATGAAAGTATGTTGCAAAAACTTAAAGAAATCAATGAATAGGATCCCATCATAATCAACTACGACGGATACAAGCATTTTTGGCACAGAGTGGCTACCTTCTTCTACTAAAACATAATAATGAACTCCTACCTGATCGTATCGCTCCTGATGTTTATGCTATTAGCAGGAGTACACAGTTATCTTGCAGTGCTGCTGCTGACTATAGCTTTCCTTTACATTTATATTGGTATATTTACAAAGCTCAGCTAAAAGGACACCATCTTCAAATACACTCGGATCTACTTTCGTATCTTTAACATTTTACAATTTATCATCATATTCGTCACCATCATTCTTGGCATGCCTTTCCCTAAAAATACCAACAATAACAGTTTAAACATAGTTGTGAACTAATTTGGTGCATTGACGAGTATTTAACAAATTTTGTTAATGCTGTTCATACAATTGTGGCTAGACCTCCAAGCTTCCAAAAGTTTTTAAACGGTATCTGAAAATTACCGTGAGCAACTGAAGAAGAGAGAAGGTATTTTCCTAAGATGCTTGACCTACCAGCGAAACAACTACCTAATTAGTAGTCTTATTCTCGAGTATAAATAAGTGTTTAGTTTTGACACAAGCATTGGATAGGCTATGCGCATCATAAAAGAGTGGCATGCTACCATGAACAAAGACATGAAAACAATTGACTACGAATTCTAAGATATCCAACAGAATAAAGACATCTAGCGCATCAAACTGTAAATTCAAGCTTAAAAAATAACCGATGACCGTCGTTAATTCTCGGTGCTGCTTTAAAATTTTATACGGCAGCATACATATGTTACATTGACTCATAAATACTACGATACTCTCAAGTACATTATTGAAAATATCAATGGAATAATCTTCCACGATGACATTAGACTAAACGCATGGAACTTCATCCTCTAGGATTATGACATCATATAAAAAATGCTTGCTAATAACGATTAAGTCATTCAAAACCTCACTCATATTCTTATAGATGGAGATTAGGAGGAGGAAACAATGAATTAAGCCTTAATTAATATGAGGAATTAACTCAGATCTGGGGAGGAAAATAACCAGCTTAAAATAGAACTGTAAACTCCCTCCAAACTAAAAATCGATCCATAGATTTCGGTGAAGAGATCCAGCGTGAAGTAGGTGATTCTTCCATTTCTTCTCAGCAACATTGAAGTCCTCATTGTGCTGCTGATTGAGATTTACTATCTTGTAAATCCGTGTATCATGTCATTTCCTCTTCTGGCCTTCGTATTCTGTTACTATCTTATGGCGAATAGCAAGTACATGAATCTAGTGGTGCTCTATATCTTTCTATTGATATTAACGGGTGAGATTCTTCAGTTGGATGGTGTTAGTAATCAGAGCGATGTGGCCATCATTAAATTCTTCTTTTATGTTGATGTTGCGACTCAAACACCCAACTACAGTCTCGCCTATCTCTACTTCCTCTTTGTAGTTATCTTCCTTAGTCAATAAATTATCCGCTACAATGGGAATCGATATAAAAGCGAACTTGATGTTTAGAATCTGGAACAGGCTTTCTTTCGCATTTTGATGAACGAATCTGATGAATCTAAACTTAACATATGGAAGTACAGTCACAATGAACAATAATTTTTATAGAACGTCAATCCGTATAATATCGGTGTC
>Ga0302188_10002596_pt1 | contig 13046 bp, 14 predicted proteins | sample II_Bog_E2_1_FD_198783 | JGI IMG/M metagenome (GOLD analysis project Ga0302188, IMG submission 198783) | Peat permafrost microbial communities from Stordalen Mire near Abisko, Sweden - II_Bog_E2_1 | ecosystem: Environmental > Terrestrial > Soil > Wetlands > Peat | place: Sweden: Abisko... | reverse complement strand
CGGCTTGATCATCGTTGCCGGCTTCCTCGTGGGCGTCCGCCGCTTCCTTGTGCAGGGCCGCAGCCTTCAGGTGACCGCGCTTTCCGTCGGCCTCCATGCTGGCGGCGTTGGCGTCATCACTGCATTTGCAGGCGTCGGAGTCGTCGGGATCACCATCCTTGGAATCGTTATGAACGCGATTGTTTGCTTTCCATGCCTTTCCGGCGTGAAACTTGGCCATGTGCTCGTGATAATCCGCAGCCGCATCATTTCCTTCGGCTCGGTGAAGCTTTGCGGCGCGCGCGTGCGCCTTGGACGCCTTCTCATGGGACGCCTTGTCGTTAGCGCCTTTTGTGGCTTCATGCGCCTTGGCGCTGGCCTTGTTTTCCTTTCCACCCTCGCCTTCGCCCTCGCCGTACTGGTTGCCGTGGAATGGGTGTCCGACGTAATCACCGTTTTTGATTGAACCATCAGATTCAAGACGGTTGGAAATTGCGTTTAGAACGGCTTCCGGCTTGGTATCAGCCGGCAAGCCAAATGTTTCTGCGATGTTTTTCATTGTAGGTTTCCACCGGTTGGTTATGGGCTTCTGCCCCCGGTTATTGTTCATGTTGGTCAACGTAAGACCGCCCAGGCGCAGCGGCCGCACTTTCTTTCCGTCCAGTTTTTCAAGCGCATCCGATGAGTACTCGGTCGAGAAGAATCGGTAGTCGCCACCGTCCACGGCGGCCTTGCCAGTTGTGGTCCATCGGATTTTTCCGTAAACGCCATCATCCCGATTCTGCAATTCCTGGAGCCACCCGTAGGCGCGCGTCTCTTGGTCGGGCTGGTCGGAGAAATGCTCGTGGTCAATCAGCATTTCGGAGCCATGCCGGAGAGTGCCAGCCTTGGCATCCTGGTTGAATTTGTTCACGATCGATTCCGTTGCGTCCTTGTCGATCACCTGAACGACGCCAGCAGCGCGGTTTGGATGCGTTCCCGCCGCTTCGATCATGTACCAGCCGTCCGTCGGGTGCTGGAAATCGCGGTTTAGAATCGTGATCATTTGGAAAGCCCTTTCAATAGCGAATCCTCAAGCATTGGCGAAAGCCCCTTGGCAAGCGAGTTGTCGGCCTGGATCGCCTTTTCAATGGCCGGGAAATCCTTAAGCAGCTTCTCAACCATGTGCTGCTGAATGGTGGCGTCGTCAATGGCCGCAATGGCTTCCAGTCGCTTCATGAGCGGCAAAAGCATCTCAGCCAGGGTTTCGGAAAGGTCGGTCGGATCATCGATGGCCCGGTTGGAAAGTTTCGCCGATGGCGCGGCTGGATCGTTTTGGTTGTCGGTGGGTGTGCCATCGGCGGAAAATGAAGGATCAGGCGGAGCAACCCGGGTCAACTTGATGCCCGTGCGTTCGCTGATTTCCGAGGCGTCGGTTTGCAGGTTGACGCCCTCCAACTTGACGACGGTGTCGGCCAGGGCTGAAACGTCGTCAACATCCTTTGTGGCCAGCGCGAAATACACGCAAACTGGCTGGCCAGGGAATGCGGCCGCCAGCTCCGGGGCGTCGAAGTCACGTTGCAGCGTGTCATTGATGCTGCTGGCCTTGGTGACCGCAATCTTTTGCCAGGCTACAGCATGCTCTTCGCTCGCCCCTTTGCCGATGCCGGTAGGCATTGACAGCATGGTCAGAACACCACCCGTACCAGCCAGAACCAAGTCGGCCTCCTGCGCGCCAGTGAATGGAAGAAATGGGGAGTCGCTGCGGACCCCTTGGGAGGGAAACTCAACGCTTGATCCGTGAGGAAGTACGCCAGACACGCCGCGCGCCACGTCCTCAGCCGCCGCCTGGTAAGCCGTTTCTTTACCCTTGGCTATGTCGGGAGGCATGATCACCACAGAATTTGGAAGGCCGAAAATCTCCGTGAACGATGCGAAATCCTTCCGGCCCATGAGCCAGTTCACGAACGAAATCAAGGCGATCTCGTAAAGGGGCGCTTCTGCCTCCTGGATCACGAAATCCTCACGGGGCATTTTGACGCTGCCGATTCGGTTCTCCTCGCCCAGAGTCGGCTTGCAGGACCCCAGTCCGATTCCTATCAGGGAATTGACGTTATAGTAAAAATCACCATAAAACCCGTCGCGCGCCCAGCACCACGGCTCGAGCCAGTAGAGCTCCTCGACTGCCGCGTCATTTGGCCCGCCCTGGTATCGATGCTTTTGCAGAACGGCGTAACCGCGCAGGTCGGCCAGCGCGAGTTGGCAAATGGAAGTTTTCAAGTTCTTCAGCAGGTCGTAACGGGATTGCAGAAATTTGCGCTGCGCTTCCGCCATTGCTGGGGTGGCCCCCTCCGGCAACTGTTCTTTCACCCTGACCTTTGACTCGAGCTCCTTGATGTGGCTGACAAGTTTCTCTTCAAACCCGCGTAAAACCGGAAACCGCTTTTCCGCCTTGCGTAGCGTCAATTGCGTCTCAACGAACGCCCCGCGTTCCGACTGTTCAAACAGGTACATGAGGCGCGCGATGGTGAGACCGCGCAGCGGGTTGTAATTATCGCGCCAATAATTTGACCGCCGCACCAGCTCCTCCTGCGACACGCCACCGCCGGGTGTGTTGCTGGGGGTTTGTGTTGGGCTGAAAAAGTTCGTGTTTGGCGACGCCTTGCCCGCGTTGTCGGGGTCAAGTCCCATGGGGAGTCCGACGGCAGCTTGCGAATAATTGGCGGTCGATTCGTTCAATCTGAAGCAACCATTGCTTCATAACCATATTAAAGTCAAGGAATATTTCTATTCTGGCGGATCGACAAATCCTTTTTCAGAGGTGATCTCACCCAGCACAAGTCCGGTCAAACCTTCCAGAGATTATTTGAGAGCGGCGCGAATCGTAAAGGGCGGTGATCGGGCCGGCTTCGCCATTTTCATGGAGATAATCCAACAAATAGCGGAAAGCGTCCATGCTGTGATCGTTCTTTTTTACAGGCATGTCCTTTTCCGGCTTCCAGACATACGACTCAAACTCGTTTATGTGGTTCAAGCATGACGGATTAACAGTGTACCTGGGACGGCCGTCCCCCATGGTTTTCAGCCGGTCCTGTACCTGGCCGATGCCGAACAGGACTCCACCTTTCGCGCCGTGAGCGTTTATTCCACGGGTTCGCATGTCAGCAATCATGCCGGCCGCCGCCTCATCCACTGCCGCAAATTCGCAATGGTATTCAGAAAACCACTCCTCGGCCTTGGTGATCAAGTCAGTCGGAAGTACGCCCCGCTGGTAGAATTCTTTGAAGCAGTGGTGCCGGCCATCTCCATCCTCGCCTATGAGCAGGATCACCGCCGGGTTGTCGTACCCGATGTCCATTGCCAAAAACCACCTTTTCATTTCACGCTCGCCACGTTCAACGACGTGAATCTGCGGGTTGAACATGTCGTAAACTGCCCCCTCTGCGGTGGCCCAAATCCCATCCTTGAGCCTCAGTCTCCGAACCCCTGTTAGAGCATCCAGTGCGGCCATCGACTTGACGCCCTGAGGGGTCAGTTCACCTGACTCCGTGTAGAGTGATGGATTATCGTGGTGCGTGGTGACAATCATTCTTAGGCTCTGCCGCTTGCGAATCCAATGCATCGAGCCGCCGGGGTTGCAGTCGCCCCAGAGCTGCGGATTGGCCACCACCGCGCCACGACCAGTCACGCGCGTCAACAGCGTTTCCCAGTCGTCGATCACGAGCTCCTCGGCCTGGTTGACGTAAATCCCGTCGCGCTCGCTCGACAAAACCCGGCCCGGATTATCCAACCCAGCCAGCCAGATTTGCGAGCCGTTCCGGTAAATGAAACGCTCGGGCTTCTCCCCGCCATACGCCACAATCCCGCGCATTTCCGGCTGCACGACGCGCTTGTAAGTCATCACGCACGAGCCGACCAGAGATGAGAATGTTTTCCTGGCCATCACCATTTGCGAGCCCGGCACCGCCTCACAGATCGCGTGCAGCTTTAAAATGGAGGCAACCGTCTTCCCGGTTTCAGCGGGCCCTGAACACATCACCTCCTGCTGGGTGCTCGTGAAAAGCTCCCCATTGCCACCGCGAAGCTCATAAACTGGAGTGCTCAAAATTCAAACTAGTTTGATGTTTGCGCATTCAATTCGTTCCCTTATAAAACAAAGTCACCCTGTTTTGTGCACTTTGATGCATTTGGTATTGACACTGAAGCGTCTGGGTACCAATAGTATTTCACCACTGACACGCGCCTTTTCATGCTTTCGCCTTTGGCAGTTCCGCACCCCTCACAACAATTTGAATCGGTGCTATCGATGTTCCGTCGGGATTTTGCACAACTTGCTCGACACGGTCGCGCCAGTCCAGAGGGAAACGGTTGATCATCTGGAATCTGAACGCCGCCGCATTCAGCCGCCGAGCATCTGAATCCCATAATCCATCCTGGCCCTGATCTTCCCACCACGCCTGCGCCAGCTCACGAGCGCGCGTCATACTGTCACAAAAGTCTGGCTTTTCCTTCTCCCATTCGATCAGTGTTTTTCGACAAACGTCCAGAACAGCGGCGATTTGGACACGAGATTTGCCCTGCCGACCGAGCTCGATTACCTGCTCGCAGAACTCCGGCCTGTAATCCGTTGGCCGGCCGAAAGGTTCTTTTCTTACATGTGGTGAAATTTCATCTTTCATGGTTGATATTTACTTCATTTTTGCTCATAAATCAAAATCCCCTCATTTCAACCCCCTCCGAATGTCCGCCAACCGCTTCAAAACCTCGCCAGCAGGCAGGGCGCGGCCCCGGCTGGCCTGTTTTGTGGGTTTGGCCGGCTCATCATCCGACTTCCAGTCAGCGCTGTCATTCCGGCAGACCACACAATAGGCATTCTTTGCCGCGTCGTGGGCACCCGGCGGTGGCATGTTGACCGTGTCGTCGCAGACTCTACAATACCAATGGCTCATAGATTTCTTTCCGAAAAGTCTTGGGTATTCACACCCACACAAATGTTTTTATCGCGAATCAGACGCGAGAAAATCCGACCGTCAACCGCCTTGAGTCCGTCCGCGTCCTTGTTGCTGGAAATCAGAGTCCATTGGTCAACCCGACAGCCGAGCAGGGTGTTTAACTCCTCTGCGGCAAATCCACTGGCGTCCCGCTCAGCCCCAATATCATCCAAAAACAACACCGGCCAACGCTTCATCTCTTGGCGCATTTCAAACACATAGCCAGAACGAAGTTTGTGAACAAAATCAGGCCAGTAGATGATTTTGGGAAAATAATCAATCCGGCTCCAGTCGGAATTGGCCTTGGCATATTGCCAGAGGCGTTTGCAAATGTGAGTTTTTCCGGTGCCACTGACGCCGATGAACGAAAGCCAGCGCGGGGACACCTTGGCCTTGAATGCTGATGCCCATTGCTGGGCCGCCGTGGCCATTTTGACCAACTCCGGATCGCCGCAGGTGTCGAACCCCAGCCATTCAGCGAACTTTGGCTTTAGCGGCTGCGGACAGGGGTCCGGCGTTATAAGTTCCTGCATTGCGGTCGGGAGCAGTTGAGCGATTGTTTTCATGTTTCTGTCTTTCTTCAAATGTTCGAGCCTTGTCTAGCGCCTCATCCCAGTTGCTGAGCAGCTTGGACATTGACTGGTAAAAAAACGCCTTTTCCTTCTCGCGCCAGGCGGTGATTTCCTTCAACTCGAACAGCGCGCTTTCCCTCTGGGAAATTCCAGAGATCGCACTTTGCTCGATGTAGGAAAGCGGCGCGCCAGCTGGCCGGTTAAAAAACGAGCACACCTTGGCGGCGATTACGTCGTAGGGTAGGGGACTGGTTGATTCCGTTGCCATCCCGTTTTGCAGCCAGTCCTCCCCAAGCAGTTTTCGCTCCACTTTGGGACAGAGTTGCTTTTGAGTTGGAAGAGCGGGCGCGCTTCCCCCTCCCTCTGCTTCTGCTTGTTGCATCTGCTTACTGCCTCTGCTTCTGCCTCTGCCTCTGCCTCTGCTTGGGCTTACCTCGCTTACGCCAGCTGACGGCTGCTTACTACTGCTTACGCCAGCTGACGGCTGCTTATTCTTCTCGCGCCACCGGGCTTGAGCGAGCTTGTTTTGCTCCCGGCGATCATCCTCATTTTTGATGGCGCGATACTTCCCGTGGTTCACGATCTTCCATCCCCATGCCCGGTGTTCATCCATCCTAAGCAGCCTAGCGCCAGCACATTCCGGTGATCTACTTTCTGGGTCTGGAGCTTCCAAAATGAGGATTGCGGCCCGAACTTCCTCCTCTGTTAAGCCGGTTTCCTCCGCCACGGCCCGAAAATGCTTATCCACATACCCGGCGGCGTCGGCATGTGCCAGGAGGTTGGTAAAGACAAGAATTTCATGGGGCCGACCCCGCAGGGTGCCTTGGTAAAGGGAGGCGAATATTTTGGCGTACATAGCAGAGTAAGCAATACTATAAGCATTACGGGAGTCAAACGGAATTACAAAAGCTGCGGCTCTGGGTTGAGACAAGCCGGCGAAAACCAAAGCCGTTCCCGCTTCCCGTTGCCTGTTCGCTCGGTCGCCTGACCACCGAAGCCCTCCCCGGCGTTCCAGACGTGCACCAGCCAGTTGTCCGGCATCTGGTGTTCACCATCATAGCCAGCCAGGCAAATCCGCATCAGCTTGTTTTTACCCTGTTCAATCGCCCATTCGCGGACATCGTGGGCCACCGTTTTGGATTCACAGCGGTAAAGATTGTTGTTTCGATTGGCGGTGTCGGCATATGGCGGGTCCAGAAAAACCCCGGTGATACCGTGGTTAAAAGTGACGCTCGGGCCACACGCACGGGACCAATCACCACAGCACACGCGCACGCCGCGCAGGCGGTCGGCAAGCTGCTGAAAATATTCAATCAACTCTCCGCGCTGCAGATTCACTCCCTGACCTTTGTTGCCGAGGTGGACGCGCTGCCGATTCACTCCCTGACCGTTGCTGCCGAGGTGGACGAGCTTCCGATTCACTCCCTGACCGTTGCTGCCGAGGCGGACGAGCTGCCGAGCCCCATCAACCTCCTGGGCAGACCACGGTCCCTTGCCACTGCAAAACCCAGACCCAATCCAGCAGGCCATTCCCCAGACCCACCAACCGGCAATTTTGGCGTCAAAATAATCTGGGTCACCTTCTAGCCGCGCCTGCAGTGAGTCTTTGACGCCGACAAGCCAAGCGTGGCGGGCGTGCAAATCATTCTCATTCACCGGCCAGTCAGCGAACCCAGAAACAGCATCGGGGTCCGCTCGCAATGCCCGCCAGAAGTTCGCCAGCAGGCCGTCGGCGTCATTCACAGTTTCAAGGCTGAATGGCTCCGGTCGGCCCAGCAGAACCGCGCCTGAGCCAAAGAACGGCTCGACGTAGTTTGCCACCGCCCCGAATCGCTTCCAAATTTCGTCGGCTACTTTACGCTTTCCACCCCAGTACGGGAACGGTGATTTTAAGGTCATATTTTTCATGCCACATCGGCGGGAAATTAAGGTAAAATCCTTTGCTGTTGCCACTGACCATCTTGTTTCCACACCAGCCAGAAATCAACCTCAGGCCATTGGTGAGCCGCGACCTTTAAGGCGAGCTTGCCCCGGTCAATGTTCTTTACGGCCATCCCCTTACACTCCCACGCGGTCAGTCGGCCGCCGCGCCAGCCAGTCATGTCCGGTTTGTAAAAGGCGTTCCCGCCGATCTTAAACTTGATGGCTTGCGCCCTGAGTCCGTTTACCCGCTCACCCTCAAAGCTGAACATGCTCAATTGGCTGAACCACGCTTGCTCCAGCTTGTTCATGAGTGGCTTTTCGCTCTGGCGTATGCGCTTTCCATTCGCCTGCTGTGGCAGGATTCCAAAAGCATCAGTTGCATTCGCCCGAATAAAGCTCTCGGGTGCATTTGGGAATTTCTTTCGGAGTTCGATTGAGTTCATTTTTAATGCCCGGCGGAATAACCCGCCGGGCGGTTGGATTTAGGTGCCTGAAATTAAGGTGTAACGTCTCCGTCTCGGAACATGCCGGGTTTGTAATCAGCACTGAACATCATGCGTTGCCGGGGCGGAGGCGGTGCGCCGTTCATTTCCACAAGGCGGGCGAACGCGGCCTCGTATTTAGCGGCGAACTCGGCGAGCGACTCCGCCAGACTGAGGTGATACTTTTCATCGCGCTCAATAACGAGATGGAACGCCGGGAATGCGTCGAGGTAGCAGGCCAGCGGGTAGGACAGAAAGTGCCATGTCGCGCAGCCGGTTACCAACATCGACCCCTGAACCTGGCCCCGGTAGTCATCCGGCAGCTTTCCAGCCAGTAGGTATCCAATGTGAGTCTTGAGTTCGGGGCACTTGATTTCAATGCCGCTCCAGTGGGGGGTTGCGCCTTGGAGCACGCTGGTTGCGCGATCTTCAAGCCACGGCCCCGCCCATCCAACCAATCCATCAGGTGAGCAACCCGCGCCATTTGCATCTTCCTCTTTTTCAGACTCAACAAACCCAACGTGCTTGATGTCAAGCCCGTATTCGAGTGACGCGAACGCGGATGCCTTTTCTTCCACAATGACGCCATTGTTGACGGCCATAGAGATGAACCCGCCGGATGCGCGGCCTGTCCACCGCTCGGCCAGCTTTTCAGCGAGGTAGGTTTTCGGCATCTGGCCTTTGCGCAGATTGCCTTCGCTGTCCACGATGCGGTAGAATTCGCTCGAGGTGATTTTACCGGCGCGGATTTCAAGCCATTCTTGGGTTGCGTCGCCGCCGGTTTTTTGCTGGAAGTGCGCGTGAACTTTCATTGGTCAGCCTTTTGTTCCCAAGCCAATTCTTCAGCTTGTTCTATTTCTTCGTCATGCAATTCTATCTCATTTCCGTCAACGGTTGCGCGGATGAATTCTAACTCCGCAGGTTCGTCTGGCTCCAATGCCGGACCAGCCCCGCGCACGCCACCACATGAATCCCGCTCTCCGCGATGCGCACGGTGATATTCAAATTCAACATCCGCCTGCAATTCAATGGTGCCCGCCTGCAATTCAATGGTGCACGAAGGTCGCTCTATGGTTAGGGTGATGGTCATTTGACACCTTCCTTCCGCTTAAGCATCCGGTCGCACCGGGGATAGTCAATGGCCGCGATGTCGGAAAAAGACTTCACGTTTGCGCCGGCAAACTCGAAGAACGCCACCTTGTTCGCGTTAGCCATCGCCACGCGGTGTTCCAGCTCGTCCGCCTGCTCCTTGGTTATCTTCGTTGCGATGTCGCCCAAATTGCGGGCGTCGTCCGTCTCGCTTGTGCGTGATTTTAGGCCAAACCACTTGATGACCAGATGTCGCCACGCGCTTGTGGTGGCCCCCGTGTCCGCCGCCGTGGCATCCTTCATACGGTTCGTTCCGCCCGACCGGACAGAGTAGCGGCGCGTCTCGTCATGACCGTCCTCATGCGTCAATGTAACCACCGCTGTTGATTTGTCCCCATCGGTTTCCTGCCCGAACATCAGCGTGAATCCATGCTTGAACAGAACTGGGTCAAGCTTCGATGTTATTTCAGCCTCAGAACAATACCGAAAAGCGACTTTACCGCTATCGGTTTGCGCCTCCTTGTCGGCGTAAAACTTCATCGTGCTGATTTCTTTCCGCAGCTCGAAAAAAGAGCGGTTGAACTTGGCCTTGCTTTCGAGCGCAACCTCCTCGCGGCGCATGGCGATGATCTCCTTGACCACGGCGACGTTTTCGGACGTGACACCACCACGGACGGCGGCGTCAAGGATTTCAAGCGACGTGGGCGCGGTGCGGACGACGGTGCCGTCCATCTTTACAAGTTCCTGGCTCACAGCAATTCTCCGGTTGAGATTTGAGACTCGATCCATTTAGCCAGCGCCTCCACCTTAGCGCTCAATAGCGAGAAGTGGTGACTGTTGTGGAACACAGGGCGCGGCAAACTGCGCAGCGCGTCCGCATAAGCTTGCGCCTTCGCATTGTCTGGCGCGGCCTCAGCCTTCTTTTTGGCGGCAGCTTCGGCGGCCTGGCGCTCGGCCTCCCCATCACGCAGGCGCTTTGCCTCCGCCTCGGCCTGCGCCAGCTTCCGGCGCTCCTCGTCGGCAACGGCCTTCAATCTAGCCTGCTCCTTGCGGGCCTTTTCAGCGGCAGCATCAGCCGCAGCTTTAGCGGCAGCGCGCTCTTCTGCCAGTTCAGCTTCCCGTTGCGCCTTGGCGGCAGATTCCGCCGCCGCCCGCTCCTCGGCCAGCTTCTTTGCTGCGGCTTCGCGTTCTGCCCTTGCTGCGGCCTGCTCGGCGACCAGCTTGCGGGCGGCTTCCGCGCGCTCTGATTTGGCGGCAGCCTCGCGGGCGTCGGCCTCGGCTTTCAGCCGCGCATTCTCGGCGGCGATGCGTTCGCGTTCAATGCGCTCGGCTTCCGCTTTGGCTTTGGCATCAGCCGCAGCCTTGATTCTTTCAGCCTCCACCTTTGCGGCGGCGTCAATCTTGGCTTGGCGCAAAAGCTTCTCGTCGGCAAGATAGGTGGCATAATCACTGTCCGACATGGCGGAAACATCCCCAAAACACACGCAGTCCAGCGCCTTCAATTCGGCCTCGCGGGAAACCTTCAAAGCGGACAGTCGGGCAGCCTGGGCCCGAGCAGCGATATCTTCAGCCTCTTGGAGCGCGGTCTCAACCGGGGACAAGTCGGCCAGCAAAATGTTGTGGAATCCGTCAACCGCCTTGCCGTAAAGCAGTGCTGATTGTTTTTCCCGCTTGCGGGCCTCATCGCTCTCCAGCCGGACAGCGCGCAGGGCTAGACGGCAGGCACGCGATTTCTTGATCTCGCGCACACAGGTTGCGTCCTTGACGGATTCGGCCACGCCCTTGGCCTGTTCGATGGCCGCGCGGCCCTTCTCAAAGATGGGCCGGAAAGTTTCCGCCAAGCTGGTGGCTTTGGCCGATTCAAGTCCGGTCTGGCTGGCGAACTTTACTAGCTTGTCCTGCGGGACGACTTCGCCTTCAATTGTTTTAGTTTCGTTTGTCATAGGTTTTGTTTTGGTTAAATTAGTGAGCGCGGCGGGATTTGTTACGCGATGCGCCAGACACGAACCTCAGTTTCGCTGATCTTCCTCGTCGTAACCTTAATGTTGAGGCGTGGCGCGGCTGACGTGGCGGATGTTCGATTTTCCAGGGCCGTCACAAAGGAGTCTCCAACCTTCATGCTGCGCAGCACGCCAGTGATTCCTTTAGCGCCGAACCTGGGCCAGGTGGGGAATGGAATACCGCTTTCAAGTTTGATTTCAGTCATAATTTTTGGTGTTTGGTTAAATTGAAGCCGCGCCGCCTGCTGACGGCGCGGCAGTTTTGTTTTTGGTTTTCAGGCCGCCCTGCATCTCACCTTCATGTTCCAATTTATTAACCGTGCCGAGGACTTCGCTGCTCTCGATCGTTTCTGTTTCCTTGAAAATCCGCACCGTTTCCTGAAGAATTGGAATTGAATCCATTGTGATTGTGGCCGAAGACACGGTATCCTGGGGAATGCCCCGGATAGGCGCCCAGGAAAATGAAAAATTGACCCCTTTTTCGCCAGCCCCGAAGTGAAGACCGACTAATGCCTCGCAAAGGTTCGCGCTAACCCCACGGTTGACGGCAATTTTCATAGGCGCAATGTCTCCTTTTGCCGCCACTTCGCGACAAGCAATCTCCACGGCATTCAGGGCGTTGGCCAAGGTCCTCACCGTCTGTCTTTCGAATGGTTCATCCGGTTCCAGATCATTTCCGAACAGATCTTTACCGGCTGCAAGCCTTGGGCTGACAGGAGAAATAATCTTCATGATGTAACTGCCGCGTTGCGGAATTCCAAAATAAGCACGTTCAAGATAATTCATCGCCTGCTCTGGTTTTCGTTTGTTAAAAAGCGGCCGTTTCTCAAGGGCGGAGCAAGCCGCAGCCAGCATCATGTTCCTGGCCTCCTGATGAATTCTCATTCCTTGCTCAAGGGATAATGCGCCATCCGCGTTCGCTCCCAGCAAGCGCGGGCGGATTACGTCCGCATTGATCGCGGTCAGATCCTCATAAATTTCAACCTGAGTTCTCGCTTCGGCCTTCTCGATCACTCTTAGAATATCAACCACTCTATTTGTGTAATCGCGGATTTGCGAATCAAAGGGAACGAGCAATTCGTAGGAAACATTCGCGATTTCCTTTGCCCAAAACGCTCCGCGCTCAATTCTCTGCACTTCCTGCCATTTGTTCGAACGCAGGTATGCCATGATGTCCAATGGTCGAATGGAATTAGAGGATAGATTGATTGTGATCATATACCATCTCCATCAATAATTTTCCGCCTCCAGCTTGGTAATGAAAAAATGGATACCACTCGCGCATTCGGATTGCCAGTCTGTTGAGAATGGCTCTTTCGGGGCCACGGTTTCACCGACTTCATAAAGGAAACTTGAATCATGCGAGCTAAATGCGGAATCCTGAGGTTTTCCGCCCTTCGTGATTTCCAACACCTTGGCCGATTCTGCCCGGCATTTTCGGCAAAACGCGTGGGATCGTTTCGCGGTAGCTGGGATCAGCAGCTTGACAATCGCTCCGTCTCTGCATTTTTTCCAGCCGATTAAATCGCCATCCGGCAGGATGCATGTCATTGCGATCGGAAGCTCTGCGTTTTTCGCGCCGCTCAGGTTCGCGCCGCTCAGGTTCGCGCTGCTCAGGTCCGCGCCGCGCAGGTTCGCGCCGCGCAGGTCCGCGCTGCTCAGGTTCGCGCTGCTCAGGTCCGCGCCGCGCAGGTTCGCGCCGCGCAGGTTCGCGCCGAACAGGTTCGCGCCGCACAGGTTCGCGCTGCGCAGGTCCGCGCTGCGCAGGTTCGCGCTGCTCAGGTCCGCGCCACACAGGTCCGCGCCGCACAGGTTCGCGCTGCGCAGGTCCGCGCCGCACAGGTCCGCGCTGCACAGGTCCGCGCTGCACAGGTCCGCGCTGATCAGGTCCGCGCCGCGCAGGTCCGCGCTGCTCAGGTCCGCGCCGCGCAGGTCCGCGCTGCTCAGGTTCGCGCCGCTCAGGTTCGCGCCGCTCAGGTTCGCGCTGCGCAGGTTCGCGCCGCTCAGGTTCGCGCCGAACAGGTCCGCGCT
>Ga0302188_10002589_pt1 | contig 13067 bp, 13 predicted proteins | sample II_Bog_E2_1_FD_198783 | JGI IMG/M metagenome (GOLD analysis project Ga0302188, IMG submission 198783) | Peat permafrost microbial communities from Stordalen Mire near Abisko, Sweden - II_Bog_E2_1 | ecosystem: Environmental > Terrestrial > Soil > Wetlands > Peat | place: Sweden: Abisko... | reverse complement strand
GGACAATGCTTCAAAAACGTTTGAAGCTCCTCCGCCGTCAATGTCCGCTCACGAGAAAACTCTTTAAACTTGCTTATGCCTTCAATCGGATTGCGGTCGATCTGCCTGTTTAAAACAGCCCGCCGGACAATCGTCTTTAAACAAGCTACATCCCGGTTCAGGGTCGCGCCCTTAAGACTTTTTCCCTCTAAGAGCTGATTACCCGCCTTGCGCCGTTGAACCAGGTAAGTTTCCACCAAGTCCGGCGTAAAGCTTTCCAATGCCCTGTCTTTAAAGAAAATCTTGAGTCTCGCCACAATTTGCCTGTCGTTCTTGTAGCTTCTCTTTCGAACCGCGGAATAGGCTAAAAATGAATCCGCCGCTTCCAAGAAAGTGACTTTCGGCTTTTCTACGGCTATGAATTTTTGCTCCACAATCTCTTGCATGTGTTGAGCCAAAACCCGCTTAGCCTTGACCAAAGGAATCAGTCCTAAACGAACCCTTTTCCGCTTTTTAATTCCCCCTTCCTGAACAATGTAGTCCAGGAAATATCCCCCAGCATCCTTTCTCAGAAACCGGGGCAATCCATGAACATTAGGCTTACTCATGCTCTGCTCCTAACGTCCCCAGCGAAAGGCATTGTATCAGTATCCCCTAGTCCTATAGGAAGGGGTTTTTGAAAAACCTTTAGAAACACCGAATGCCAAATCCTTGGATGTTTACCCACCTTCACAAAAGGCAGCATCCCCATCTGCCTCCAATAACGAACCGAATTAGTAGGCACCCCCGCCAGCATTGCCACCTGCTTATCACTCATCAGAAAATCTTGATTCTTTCCCCGCCGATCATTTCCGCTACGCTCTCTCATAGCCAGCCTCCCCCAATAAGGTTTTAAAAATAAACGGCCCCGAAGGGGACAATCCTTCGGGGAAAGGTGTGGAAAACCCCGCTTGTCCCATTAGGGACACATAGGGGGGTTTTCCACGGTGTTGCTTTTGACTTTCGACTTTAATCCTTAATCTTCTCTTCATCATCACTTCTACTTCTTCCATCCTCACGCCCGCGCCTACTGTTTGGTTGTTATAGAGGCCAGCCCCCACTCCCGCTTTCCTGGTATATCTATCTGTTCCAGGGGGAGTGGGGGCTGGCGTCGCAGAACAACCAAAATCATTACAGGCGCGGGCGTTTCCTTCGTTTTTAGGTTGAGTCTGATTCAACCTCCGACTCAAGTTTTTAGAGTTCAATTTCATGCCGTTTCCCTCGTCTGGCTGGTCTCAGCCGGTAAGTTTTTCAGCATCGGGTCTTTCACGAAGGGCAGGTACTCGCCATTGAGATTGACCCAAGGCACCCGCCGAAAAGGTATCCGCGACACCTTCTCAAAAAAAGAAAAACCCCAGAGACTTCTGTCTCTGGGGTCATTCTTCAGGAAGCTTTCGAGGCCTTCCATCATCCTTAAGGCCCGTGCCTTGTCCCGGCTGACCACCAGCCGGAAGGCGCTAGGAAAGTCCCTGGTCAGGTTTAAAACCATGCCGGTCATCTTTTCCCGGTTGTAGGCTGTATGTTCATACTCCAAGGCGAAGCCATAGACCTTTCCATCAATGACCGCTTCGAAGTAACCATCCGGGGTGCGGTCATGTACCCGGCGGAGTTTGGCCCCGGCCAAGTCCCAACCCCGGCCCTCGGCCAGGGCTCTTTTCCAGTCGAACTTTAGGCCGCAACGCATCTCATAATCCGAAAGCCAGCTCAACCCTTCAAGGCTGCCGCTTTCCTCAATTTGGATGCGCATGGCCAGAACCCGCTTGTCATGCTCCCTTTCAAAAAGGTTGATCCGGGGAGACCGAATTTCCGGGGAAAGGAGGATTCGGGCCAACCCGGAAAGGTGCCGCAAGGCAGGACGGGTCAGGCAGTAAAAGGAATCTTCATTAGGCAGGTTTCTTGATCTTAAAACAAAACCTCTTTCCGCCAATCGCTTGAGGTGAAGGCAAGCCGTCCACAAAGAATGGTTTGGATGAAATTTTTGACGGAAAAGCTTGGTCGTTATGAATTTGTTGGAATGGATATAGGCCAGTGTATCTACGTCCTTGGGGTCCAGAAAGGGGATAAACCCATTGGGATTCGAGATTGAGGGTTTAAGCGACATTATCGTCACCGATCATATCCTTTGCCTTCTTAGGCATGCCGCCGCTCAGTGGGTAAACCATCCTCCCACCACTCTTTAGTACTTCGGGTATTGAGCTTTCGTTTATTGGCTCACGCCATTCTTTAGAGTGATACAACTTAAAAAATTCGAAATTAACCGGAGCCGATGGCGCCGGTTCCAGATTGATTCTAAATACTTTAACTCCCTCAGGCCCCACAAGCCTGACAATGGCTTGTCCAACCTTGAGTTCCTTAATCTGGTTGGGATGGACACGGAATTTCTCCACTTGGGGTTTGCTGTATCCCGACATCTGGCCGTTTGAGCTAAAGCTTTCCACCTTATAGTCTTTGTCCGGTTCGGTTCCGATTTGCCGTGCGAAAATCTCAGCCGTATCCGGATCGTTCACCCTCAGGATAATTTTGTTGCTGGCGGTATTCATGACCTGTTCCATAAACTCAGGGGAAACACCCCTTAAGTCGCCCATGGATTGGTGGGCCATAAATAGGTTCACCTGGGCCTCGCGGCATTTGTTGATGAAGTCGATGAACTTTGGATATGCCAGGTTGTAAAACTCATCCAAGAAAACCCGGAAAGGTTTATCCGGCGTCTCTTTGTACCTGTCAGCCAATTGCTCGGCCAAATCCATCATGGCAAGGATGCAAAGGGGTTTCGCGTCCTCTGGATAACGAGCTGAATCCGGAGAAAAAAGGAAAATCTCTCCAGCCTTTACAACATTGGACATACGGATATCCGGTTTACGTACATTAAGCAGGTGTGACCATTCGCTATTGCAGAATCTTTGAAGTTTATTAATAAGCCCCAAAAGTTCTGTCCTGCGGTCTTTGGGCGACTTCCCCAACCATTGGTCATGAAAGTATTTTGCATGGGGGGTGTAATGATATTTGGCGCAAAACCAAGCTATCGTTTTAAAGGTGTCAACTTCCTGGGTGGCGGTTAATAAATCCTGAAAAGTAAGGGTTTCAATTTCCTGTTTGAGCAGTCCGACCAAGTTGTGTAGGAAAGCATCGGCCAATTCAACGTAGTAAGGCTCGGTATTTTTGGTGTTGTAATAAAGGGCGGTAAAAACTCGATTGGCGATTGCATCCGGGTTATTCCCATAGAGAGGGTTATAGCTATGAGAAAGTGATTGATCAGCTAAAGTGAAATGGTAGAAGGAACGGCGATTGGGTATATAGGAGAAGAGGGCCACGTCTTTAACCATGTTGCTTTTTACATCCAGGATGAAACAGCCTAAACCCTGTTCGATGGTTTGCTTGATAAAGGGTTTAATAACGTAACGAGTCTTACCGGTTCCGGTCCCGCCGACAATCTGGACATTTTCATGAAGAGTCTTGGTAGGGATTCTTGTGCGGCCATTCTTATCCAGGCCTAAAGAATATTTCTCTAAATCGGCGTTCTTAAATTCAAATTTATCGTAATAAAGAATCAACATTGCCACGCTAGTAAATATGAAGCACCCTATAAAAAAGGGCGGGTCGAAAACTTGAGCGACTGAATAAAAGAAAGCTGTCACTGCTGAACCGGAAACAAAAAGCTTGGTAACCCAAGTAATGTTTTCATTATTTCTGAAATACGAAAAAACAACGAAAAAACAGGGGAAGGCAAAAAGGAATAAAGGACTTACTTGGAGATCGTTAGTAAATTCAGGCCCACTTGAATATCCCCCAAACGACGGAGGCCCAACGAAAGGTTTAATGAGATTGAAGAGGACAAATAAGTACGGAGGCGAAACTATCAAAATGATAATTTGATTTAAGATCTTCTTTGATTCATTAGACATAACGCCTGGCTTTCCGGAACAACCTCGGGTGAATAGCCTAGCGGTTTCCCACCAGACTATTTCTTAGGCGGTTCCCAATCAGTTTGGCGGCGCTTCCCAAGGTATTGGGCTTCGATAGCCCGTTGAATCAAGTCCGTTCTGGTTCTGCCAGAACGCTTTTGTTCTTCTTCCAAAGCCGTAACTAAATCCGGCAAGAGGCGAAGAATGACTCTAATTCCACCTTTAGGTTCAGGGCCGCGTTTCTTCTTATTCATGGGCATGACTCTATTCCTGCCTTTCAAAAGCGTCAATTTAATACTGATATAACTTATATATCAGTATTATCTAATCGTCAAATTGCAAAACTCAGTATTCGTGGAGTTTTTTCGAGGGTATTTGAAACTTGTATATCAGGATTAAAAATAGTTTTAATAGAATTTTAATAAGTGGAAATCATTACAAAAAATCAACTTCTGTGATCAATGTTGGATCAACATGATTAACGCTTGTTTCACTTTGTCCGAAGTATACAGGGAGTCCAAATTGGCCCCTTTGTTTCTTTAATCACTTAAAATTTCCTCTGAAGAATAATAAATTTTTAAGCCCAATCTTTTAGCTTCTTCCAATTCTTTATTAGCTCCTGGAGATACTCCCAAAAACAAAAGACCATCACACGAAACCAACCATTCAAAATCCCATTTTATATAATCGGCCCAGCACATATTGAGATTTCTATTTTTAGCCACAATATCGACATAATGAGTAAGGTGTGGAATGTAGGGAAAATGACCTTTTTTAAAAACTTCTAAACCAGCTTCTATAGCTCTTAAAACATTTGCTTCGATCTGATTTGTTTTATCTGCTGTGTAGGGTCCGGCTATGTATATTTTCACCTTATACACTTTTTTTCAGATAATAAAATCCCCATGAATTCTTATAGTCCCATGCTGATCGTAGAATTAAAAATGAAAACAATAAAAATTCTTTGTTATCAATAACTCGAATAGACAGTATCAATATTCCAATAACGACATAACACAAATTAGGTACCCCCCAACACTTGAATAAATTTATCGTTAAAGAAGTGGCGCTCTTGCTTTCCACTGTAAAAAATGTCGTCAAAATCCAAAAAATGTCGATTACTAAAGTCGCTATCAATATCCAATAAAACATCACAAAATCTTGAATGAAAAGTGCTAAAAAATAGAAACAAATACCCTCCATTAACAAAACAGTAAAGTCTAATAACAAAGCCGCAGATTTCACTTTACGCTCTGCAGTTACATATGTGGCCTCAAGATATCTTGTAGCACCATGATAAAATGGAATAATTGTTGCCAATAAACCAATGACGTTAAGGGTGGTTTTGGAAAACAGAATATCCCAAAATGTACTGGGATGCGTATGACGGTGAAAGCGGCCAGTCAAAACGGAATGAATCCGGCCACCTGCGACGGTTGAAAGCGGCCACCTGCGGAGCGAAGCGACGAGGGTTATCCTCTTGATGTTGGAAAGACCCATAGATCTTTCTGCATTTGAAACTAAATTACTCAGGGATGATAGTCCGATTTACCCCAGTTTGAAAAGGTTTGTCTGATTCCTCCTTTCGTATAATCCTTTTTCCAATTATTTTCGACCTGCCCGGCGGGTTTTTCGCATGGACTCTCCATTCATGATGATCTTGTGGGCGTTGTGCACCAAACGATCCAGGATAGCGTCGGAAAGTGTCGGGTTTCCCAAAGCATCATGCCATTTCTCCACTGGAATTTGGGCAGCCACGAGAGTGGACTTGCGGTCGTAGCGGTCTTCCAGAATCTCGAACAAAGCCCGTCGCTGTTCATCCACCAATGGCATGGAAGCCCAGTCATCCAGAATCAAAAGATCAGACTTGGCCAGGTTTGAAAGAAGTTTCAAATACTTCCCGTCCACCCGGGAGATAGCCAATTCCTCAAAGAGCCGAGGGAACCTCAAGTAAAGAACCCGATAGCCTTCCCGGCAGGCCTTCTGGCCAATGGCACAAGCTAGATAACTTTTGCCCGCCCCCGTAGGCCCCACAATCAAACAGTTGTCGTGGTCTGAAATCCATCGGCAGGAAGCCAGGGACATCACTTGGCCTTTATCCAGTCCTCGGGGCTGCTTGAAGTCCAAGTCCTCCACACAGGCGTTCAAACGCAGCTTGGCCGTGCGCAGACGGTTGGCGAGCTTTTTGTTCTCTCGTACCGTCATCTCCCGGTCCACCAAAAGCCCGAGCCTTTCCTCGAAACTCAAGGATTTGAATTCCTTATTTTCCATCTGCTCTTTGAAGCCTGTCAGCATTCCTCCCAAACGTAAGGCGGATAACTTTTCCAACATCGGTTGAGCTAACATATTTTCTCCTTCAATTTTGAGTTTGGTAATACTCCGCGCCCCTCACAAACTCATGGGTGAAGGCGGGTAATACCGGCTGTTCGGACTCAAGGGGTTTTTGATCCAGTCCCAACTTGAGGATGGATTCGATGTGTTGATAACGGGGTGAAGGGATATTCAAGACCCTGCGACAAGCCGCTTCCAGGCGATTTTGACCGTACTTTTTTCCCAATCGCATAATGCCAAGACAAGACCTATAACCCTGCTCAGGGTGGCGGTGAGAAGCTAATATCTTTTCCACCACAGCCCTTGTGGACTCGCCCGATTCACCGGCCCATTGAACCAACCTTACCGGCGTCCATTCGGCGTACTCACGATGGCTTTGGGGCATATGCTCCAAGACCGTTGAGTGGCGATGTTCCACGAAAGATCGTGCGTGGCTGGCTACTCTTTTGCCCTGGTGGAGGATTTCAACCACACTAGCGGTGAGCCGGGCGTTCAGTTGTTGACGAATCAGTTGGTAGGGCACGCTGTAGTAATGCTTTTCGACTTCAACGTGGTAGTCAATGTTCACCCGTACCTTTTTCCATTCCGCGTATTCGTAGGGCTGTGAAGGAAGCGGCTTCAAAAGGGGTTTTTCCAGGGTTTCAAAGAGGGTTTGTCGGTTGGAAGAAAGCTTTTGGAAAGGCCTTTGGTTGTAGGTTTGAAGAAGTTCCCAAATGGCTTCATTGAGTTCGTGAAGGGAGAAGAAGGTACGGTTACGCAACGGAGCCAGGATACGGCGCTCCACACCTTGAACTCCCACCTCTACTTTCGCCTTGTCCCGGGGTTTGATTGGACGGGCTGGGAGAATAGCGACGCCATAATGTTCAGCCATTTCCTGATAGGTGCGGTTGAGGAATGGTTCGTACCGATGGGCGGTGGTAACTCCCGACTTTAAATTGTCCGGAATCAACAATTCCGGTACCGCTCCGATGAAGGAAAACATCCTTACGTGTGAGCCGATCCAGTTGGGCAACGCCTGGGTCCAAGTGGCTTCCACGTAGGTATAGTTACTAGCCCCCAGCACGCCCACAAAGATTTGGGCCTCCCTCACTTCGCCGGTTTGGCGATCCACCACGCCCATGGTCATTCCGGCGTAGTCCACAAACAACTTTTCACCAGCCTTGTGGGTTTGTCTCATCACCGGCTCTAAGGTCTTTTCCCACTGACGATAACGCACGCGGAACTGGGTGTACTGGTAGCCTTGAGAATTGGCCTGCAGGTACTCCTCCCACAAAAGCTGAAGGGTGACGCCTTTCTTTTTGAGTTCCTGGTGGAGGTAAAGAAAATCGGGGAGCGATTTGGTTTCAACTTTTTCGTTTTCCAATGGGAGAGGGGGATAGAGAAGTTTCTCCAACTGCTCATCGTTCAATTCTGGTGGCAGGGGCCATGTCAGTTGGGCTTGAGCGGCCTTCCTGAGATAGCCTTGGAGGGTGGTCCGGCCAACCCCAACGGCCTGGGCTATCTGTCGTTCACTGAGGTTTTTCTCAAATCTCAGCCGCAATACTTCACGAATCTGGCGCATAGTAGTCCTTAACCTTGGCATGGTGCCTCCCGTTGATAGTGTCCAACGAGAATTACCGTACCACTTGAATAAGGATTACCTACGTCGCTTGGGCCTAAAAGCTCCTCAACAAACTACCCGGCAAAGGTGGCCGGATTGGTCCGTTTTGGGTGGCCGCTTTGCTCCGTTTTGGGTGGCCGGATTCGACCGTTTTAGGTGGCCGCTTTCGTCCGTTTTACGCAGGTGTCGTATTTGCCGATTTGTACCAACTTGGTTGTTGGATTTTAATTGCTTTTGTTATCAGGGGTCACGTTTTCAACTGATTTATCGAGACTTAAAGTTTCAAACCCATCATCAATATTTTTGATTTCATCTTCTGAAAGGTATGACGTTATTATCATTTCTTCGTTACCGGGCAAGGTTAGCCTAATCTTTTCTGCGTGAGCAATATTCCCCAAATCAGCAATAGAACAAGAATAATTTGCGATAGCCCTAAAGCTTTCTGTTCCATCATCTTCAGTAGGGTGCTTGATAATTGAATTTCCTTCCTTCGAGAACTTAATATTTTTTCCATCCACATTTAATACTAGCGTCCTTGGTAGGCTTACTTTGTAAACGGATTGCATATTCAATGGTGAATCATATTCAACGATCAGATAATAAGAAGGAGTTCCATACAGACCATATCCAGCACCATTAGAAGCTTCAACAATTCCAAGGTTCCAAGAAGCGGATGAATACTTGACCCCTGACAATATTGACAAGTTTCCTATCTCCTGAGAACTTTGATTCCCTTTTTTCAAGTGGTAACTAACTGTTCCGGCAATTGACATTGTTGGGAAAAGAAATAATCCGAGTAAAAAATATATTTTCATAATTTATTGTCCCGGAGGGTTTAGGATTTTTGGATCTGTTAGATTTAATACGGTATTTAAAATGCAGAATTCATTTTTCTTAAACTCGAAACTTGATTCACAAAGTTCACCTTCTATTTTGGCAGAGTGTATCCAATTGATAAGAGTTTTCAAATCAATATTGGCGCTCATCGTTTCGTTTATATATGTGAATCCTGTAAAACTATCAAAATCAGGTTTAACTTTGTAATCCAAATCCCCAAAATCCTTTTTCTGACCATCAATCATCATCACTAAACTATGGCAATCTTTAAACTTTAAAGCTGTTGCATTCAAGTAATTCAAATCGAATTGTCCTTGGGCTAAATCTAGTTGATTGAATAAAAGTGTTATCGTTATGGGTTTACTAGAATCGTAAATATTTCCCGGATAAGAAACTGAAACATAGAAAGTTAAACGAACATCACCATCGAGTTTTAGGTCTCCATTTCTAATGTTTTTGGGTTTTATTGTTGTTACATCTTTGAATTTGTCATAATCCACTTCAAACCAATCTTTACAAGGTGCGGAGGAATCACTTTTGGCAATCGGTTGGGTATCACGAGCAAACGATATTCTGGAGGAAAATAACAACAACAATGATGCGAGTATCAAAATGTTTTTTACCATGAGTTCCTCTTTTGCTAGTTATTTAATCGATGGGGAGAATTATATAACGCTATAACAATGGAAAACCTTACCTTTAGTGGTTCTAAATCCTTTAGGGACTCAGTTAACCTGCTTTTATTGTTTTATTTGGATAGGGTAATCAACTTCATGCGTTAAAGAATCAAGGTCTTTTAACCAAAAGACCAATTGGTTCCAATTGGATATGCTTGGGGCTACCAAAATTCAAACCCAAGTTCGAAAGAACTTGGGTTTTTTATTTATTTAGACTTGCAGAGAAGGAACAGCCCGAAAACGGAATTTTCAGGCTGTTAAAAAGAGTAGGAGAAGAAACGAAACGGTTTCAACAAAGAAAGAAGTGTCCATAAAAATTTTTCTATTTTTACTACTGTAGAGTTTAAAACCCGACAGAAAAACTACAATTTTGAGGCAAATGGTTCATTTGACACATTAGGCCTGCCCGACAGAAAGGTTTATCAGGTTCTTGGAAAAAAGCATTTTAGAAGATATTTTTTATTCAAAAAAATGCCCTATTTTAAAATTTTCATCTTTTCTCTGTTTTGGCCCATCAATTATTTTTGTTGGTTTATATGGATTTTATTGCTCGAATTTTAATCGAATCTTGATCGAAATTTAGCGCATAAGAAACAGCCCCTTTGTTGTATTTTCTGGCTTCAAAACCAATCAATTCACCCTTGTATTTGTCGGCAGGGAGCGGAAGAGTGTGTATTCCTTTTTAAAAGCCATCGAAATGATGACTTGTGAAGGGCAACGAGGGGCTTGAAAGCAAAGCCAACCAAAGCAATAATAAGTTCATATTTAGTCTATTTAAGGATCAACGCTATGCAGAACATTACGGTTGCTGACACAACCCACCCCCAATATAAAGACATAACCCTGCTTTCGGTTAAGGGTTTCATTGACACGAACACCGCGCCGGAATTCGAGAAAACTTTTCAAAGAGTTTTAGCTGACAATAAATTCAACCTGATCATCGACCTGAAAGAGGTCAACTATATCAGCAGCGCCGGCTGGGGAATTTTTGTGGGTGAAATCAGGCGGATTCGCAGTCAAAAAGGAAATCTGTTTCTGGTGGGCATGAGCCCTGAAGTGACGGAAGCCTACGAACTTCTGGAATTCGAAACCATTTTAAAATCCTACCCGAACGTGGAGCTGGCTGTCCAAAAGGGTTTTGGAAAATCCAAACCGAGCAAAGTTTCTGACAAACCCAGGGTGGAGAAGGCAGTCGAAAAACCCCAAGCCGAAAAAACTTTAGAAAACCAAGGGGTGAGCAGGAGTATTGAAGAATCGCAAGTTTCGAAAGAAATCGAAAAGAAACCGAATTGGGTTGTCAGACTTCTGCGATGGAGATTGTTTTAACCGCGAATCCCGTCTTTTTACACTTTATAAATTTCTTCGCTACTCCCGAATTTTAATTTTTCAAAGAAAGACCCAGTGGATTTTATGAAACTTTCAGACCTTTTCGGGAAAGACTCCGATGTTTCAGCCACTTACAAGCGGTTTAAAAAAACCATGGAGCGCAATAACGGCGACTATGGACTTAAAACCCAGTTCATTAAATTCTGCCTGCTGAACCGTTTCACCAATAATAAAAGCATAGAAAATTATATCGCAGAAGCTCTGGCGCTCTTTGAAACTATAGAGAATGACCATGGGTTCGACATTCAATGCCATTATTTGGTCGGCAAGTACTATCAGGAAGACAAGGATTACCGTAAGGCGTATCAGATTTATCTCACCGCGATCAGGCGTTTTAACCAGTATGTCGCCAAACATCCCAACCTTAAAACCGAAAACTCGGAATTGGCCTATTCCATCTCGTTGAACCTGATGATCCTTCAGTCAAACCCCATCGATCCTGAAGTGGAAAAATGTTTTAAGATCATCCACAAATCATACGCTCTTCATGTAAAACGCTTCGAGTTTGAAAATGAAATGGCGAAACCCGCGCCGGACAAAGCGCGGATCAAGCAATTGAAGGAAGAAGTCCGCATGCTCAAGGCGGAGGAAGAAAAGGAAATTTCGGCGGAAGCGATTGAAAAATCCGCGAGTAATCTTGATGAATACGACCAGCTTAAACAAGAGATGGAAAACAATCCGGACGACTATAGCCTCAAAGTACAGTTCATCAAATTTTGCCTGAAAAACCGCTCAGCCAACCCGCAAATCACTGAAAGTCATATCGCCGAAGTTCTGGCGCTCTTTAAAACCATCGAAAATGCCCATGGCTTCGATCTGGAATGCCATTTTCAGGTGGGTAAGTATTACGAGGAAGAAAAGGACGACGCTAAGGTCTATCAGATTTATCACAATGCGATCAAGCGGTTTAACCAGTACGCGGTTTTGACCGCTGATATCGAGCTCGATAAATCTGAATTGGCCTATTTGACAGCTTCAAGACTTTTAAACATTCAGTCGAACCCCGTCGATCCTGAAGTCGAAAAATGTTTTAAGATCATCCGTAAACCATACCCCGTTGATGTGAAACACTCTCCGCTAAAACTGGAAATAGACGCGCTGGAACCGGAAGCTCGGGGACAATTGAATGAGGAAACCTACCCGGGCAAAGCTGACGAAGAAAAAGTGATGATGGCCCCGCAGATAAAGGCTGGAGAAGTAACGGCGGCTGCGGCGGAAAAAGCGGATAGTAATCCTGCCGAATACGATCAGTTTAAAAAAGACATGGAAAGCAAACCGGACGATTATGGTATCAAAGCTCAGTTTGTTAAATTTTGCCTGCTGAACCGTTCGACCAACAAACAAATCGCCGAAAGTCATATCGCGGAAGCCCTAAAACTCTTTAAAACCATTGAAAACGCTGATGGTTTCGACATTGAATGCCATTACCTTGTGGGAAAATATTATCAGGAAGACAAGGATAATCGTCAGGCGCACCAGATTTATCTCAATACGATCAAGCGGTTTAACCAGCAGGCCGCCCTCAATCCTAAGGTTGACTCTGAAATCTCGGAAACAGCCTACACCATCGCCTTGAATCTCATTGTCCTTCAGCCTAACCCCGCCGAACCTGAACTGGATAAGTATTTTAAATTCATTCAAAAATCTTACGCTCTTTATGTCAAACGCTTCGAGCTTGAAAAAGAAATGGCGAAACCGGAGCCGGACCAGGAAAAGATTAAACAACTCAAGAATGAAGTTCAACAGCTCAAGACAAAGGATGAAAAGGATGATTCGGCGTCCGCGAAAGAAGAGGTCGGTTCACCCAAGTCCGCCGAAGAAAAAGAGTCTTTAGTATCGTCAAAAGAGAAAACAACCAATGCTCCTATTTCTAAACCGAAAGATAAAAATGATATTTTTACAAAACTTTTGAAAGTTCCTTCTCCTTTTTCTGAACAATCAAATCCGTTAAAGGACAATGGTAAAAAGAAGGAAACAGTGTCTGAAAATAAGGATTTCTTCTTTTTGTCGCCCGTTTCCGAGACGCCGGAGGGCGTTTCCTTCATGGTTTTCCTGAACCATAATTGGGATGGTCCTTTCACCATTTCTCAATTGCGCGCCAATAAGAATTTGGATAAAAACACCTGGGTTTGTAAAGTGGGGAGTCAGTTGGTGACCCAAGCTTACGAAGTATCTGATCTTCAACCCCTCATTGAGTAAAAATTTTTAAGAAGTTTTTTAGCTAGTCTGCATTTGGTGATTAATTGGCTTGATGCACCGTCTCAAATTTTTTCATAATCTCGAACCATTAAAACAAACCGGCCCTTATGATGTCCA
>Ga0302188_10002588_pt1 | contig 13077 bp, 8 predicted proteins | sample II_Bog_E2_1_FD_198783 | JGI IMG/M metagenome (GOLD analysis project Ga0302188, IMG submission 198783) | Peat permafrost microbial communities from Stordalen Mire near Abisko, Sweden - II_Bog_E2_1 | ecosystem: Environmental > Terrestrial > Soil > Wetlands > Peat | place: Sweden: Abisko, Stordalen... | reverse complement strand
GGAATAATGTCTATATAAATTGGTGATATATTGTCTTATGATATAAATACTTATAGTGGCTCATCATTAGTGCCTTGGTTAAACTCAATAGAGTTCAATGCGGTGTCAAAATCACCAGATTTTACTGTTCCTCTGAGCACCCAGCAGATTATTTAATGCACAGACTACAACAATCCTGACTTGACAGCTCTTGAACAATTAGAAAGTGCTGTTGACTATTTGACGACCTACGGACTAATGTCTGCAAGTGCCTACCCTTCAAGCAGCTCAATATCATCATGTCAATATGCTGGAGGTCCTTACCTACTGAATACAGTTGCTGGCGATAATGGCTATGGATTAATATCAGGATGCAGTGCCTTTTAGATTGCTATCGCTCAAAATAAGAGCGTGATTGCCATGGTTGATGGAACTGACCTTCAATATTATAGCGCAGGTCTGTTTGCAATTGTGAATACTGGACTCGTAAATACAAGAGTTATATTCCGATTTATCTAAAATTCTCATACTGATTATTGGATGATCAAGAATTCATGGGGGGATGAATGGGGAGAGAGTGGATACATGAGAATTCTGAAGCCTTCCGATTACGAAGATCCAGTCAATGCCGCTTGTACTTATGGAGCTTACCTTCGTTGATTTCTGAGAGCTTATTGAATTTATTTTTTCGCTATTAAAGAGTCTTATCTGTTATACTATCAACAGAGATTGGATCTCTTTTAAATATTTGATTGGCTATTTTCAATAATAATCATATAACTAATTAATAAAATCCACTGTTATCTGAAAATTAAAATAATCATATTTATAATTGAAAATTAGATTAGCTTTTCATCTATCATATTTTTGACTTCTTCTTCCATTGGTCTGATAATAAATAATATTAATTTATAATATTGATGCAGAAGATATATTTAAGGCCGATCACAATCTTCCTTCTATTACTGTCAGTATTATCTTACGGTGTGGCAGATGATATTTCAGCAGACGAGCGGCAAGAATCTATTTAACTTTATACAACGGTTGCAGATCAAGATGAAGATGGTCTCATCACTAACGCAGAATTTAAATCATTCTTTGATTAATTCGTTCAGCAACCAGATTAAGAGAAACTGATTTCTAATTATATTTTTGAGGAACTGGACTTGAATGATGATCGCGTTTTAGGCTATGAAGAATTTCACTTACTTTTCGATCTTATGGAGGCAGTGCCAGAGTAATCTCCCATCAAATAAAACTAAGATGCTAACTTCTAACCTAATGAAGAAATGTGATAGATTGTATTGACTATATTCTGTTGATAATAATTTAAACATAAAATCAATAAAATAATAGGTTAATGATAAACTCTTGAATGTAAATGATTTTATATGGAATTATGAACACTGGTGTGCAATCTTAATAATTAAGAATGATTGTGAATAATTTATGAGTTAATCATCCTCGAATATTTTTAATGTATCACTACCGACCAAATAAATCTCAGTTTACAATTAATTTCAGTACCATCTTGGATTATAAAATAGTAATGATCTCACCTTCAGATAGCACAAATATTATTAGGACTGATGCTGCGCGGACCAACATCGCCAATATGCTTTTTGAAGAATTCAAGACAGGAATGAGAATTTATTCCGGTGAAAGGAGAGAATGCAAAGTATGCCTTCTTGGATAAGCATAAAAAACAGAACCGCTCATCCACCCCTGTGCTTGTCCCAGTACCTTTGAATTGGTGCATGTAAAATGTTTCCTCGGTTGGATTACTGATAAATATTAGGAAACTGAATTAATAGAAATACTACAATCGGAATCCGGTCTCTGTTGTGATAAATGTAAAGGATCATATATTTTTCACTTTAAAATGGAGACTACCTTCGTTGATTGGACCATGTTCAAAAATAAAATTAAAAAAGCTAAACTGCTGGCAGCTATAAATATCGCTTTTATACTCATAGTCACTTTTCTCCTGATTGTCGCATGCAGTTATGCTATTGTCGATAGAAAGAATCCTGAGTACAACCCTTCACGACCAAGATTTTTTATGGTGTTTATAGCTATTGGGTTGGGGCTTTGTAGTCTAGGATATGGTATATACTAATTTATGATAAAATTTATACTCTTTCGAAGACTCAAGATATCTCTACCTCTCAATATGAGTACCGCCCATAATTTCGAGCTCAAAAGAAAAGTAAAAGATTATAAAGAATAGACCGAATAGTAAAAGGCATCTAAAAGCTAGAATGGACTGATAATCCCTCCCCAACTTCACAAAGAAGAAGAATTCTTATGATCTTCATATCATTTACATTATCCATCAAGTAAGCTATGCATAATTGAGGTAAAATATTTTCAACAATCAATTTTTTCGATCTCTTGGCCAAATGCACAGAGAGTGGTTTTTCTTATTCTTGTTGCATCCCAAATGGAAAAACCTTTTGCATATCCCGCATACTTCCCTCGCAAAATCTGGATTAAATGGTTCGGTGCAAAAACAGATTGGCTTGGGTATTTAACTGAGGATTTGTTCTATATTTTCATCCATATTAATATAACTTCTGCAGAAATAAATTTCTTGGCATTTCTCCTTATCAGTGCACGCATAAGTCTTTTCATCAACTATTTAAATCTTACCTTTGACTGTCTCCATATATTGCCAATCCTGATACTTCGACAAGATTAGTTCTTGCTTTCCTAGGTGGTTGAAATTCTGTTCGGATACGCATGGATCGTCTCTACTAAAGTACCATGCCACCAGTAGTACTGGAAACTGTACTCTTGTAATTTTAACAATCTGCAGAATCTTTCCGATACTCTTCTTGCCTCCCGTTTCCTTTTGCCATAAACAAATATTGTCTCCCACCTTATAGATGATGTTTTTGAGTTTAAACTGTTGGATAATTCTAAATAATATTTTTCTTACTGGAAATACTCGTCATGCTGCTTGCAGTATTCAATAATATCATTAAGATTTTCATCCTAGTTGTTATCGATATTCATTTTTGTGAATTATATTGCTCAATTTCTTGAGGGAGATAAATGGAGTAATAAATATATAAAAAAGGATATCAATATTTATTTTTTGGATTACTTGAGAACTATTTATTGAAGGAGAGATAGACTTAGAAAGAGATAAAAAGGATACAATTAAAATCTATCAATTATATATATAAACATCTTCAGAAGAATCATTTCCGATCTGAAGACGATTGGAATGGAGTTACAAAAGGAAAACTATGGCCGTTTTGATGAATAGATGTAGATGAAGGTCGTGCAATTACTTTAGTTATTCTTGGAGTATTGGCTATCTTGCTCAGTGATTCTCGAACATTCAAACATCGTTGAGAACCTTTAATCATTTATTCGGCAAGATTATTGTAAATTTTGACAAACCAATGCAGTTTGTTCGTCAACTCTATGGTCTCAGTGAATGTGGTTCTCAAACAATCCTTAAATCGAGTATATTCTCCGTTATTGGCTTTAAGTGTATCCAATCCTTTCTCCTTTTCTTGTTAAATTCCTAAAAGATAGCTCTCAATATTATCGACCACTGTTTTCCCTTCTGTTACTGACAACAACTACCCTTTCCCTTAATTCTTCCTCAGCAAACATATTTTTTCTCTCAGTTCATTCTTCATCCTCTAAATTTTATCCCTGACTAAATTTTTCAATTGAGAATAGTTCATTTGATACAATTATTTAAAATTTTGGCATTAGTAATGCTCGTGATAGTCGATATTAACCGATAGAACTAATGCCTCACAATTTATGCAGTATCTAAACTCTTCTGATGTCTTTTAAATGGTAGTTTTCTAAGGGTTCTCTCCAGCAAAAAGAATACTTGATTTTCTGTGAAGATGCTCATGATAATTTGGATTTGAAGCCATTATGACTGTTGGGCGAGTAGTTTTGTTATTTATAGCTTCAATTGGTTTATTCTTTTAAACTGTAAAACTTTTTCTCTCTTGCTTGGTAAATTGAGTTAGCTATAGATAACACTTCTTCTTTATGGTCGATTCTCTTTTTGAAGAATAGCATTTCTCTTGTCTTAATGGTTAATTGTTTTGATTAGTCATTATCACATTTTGACGAAAAATAACCCTTGGCGCAGCTTAAGGGATAGGCTGTCTTTGTTGTGACTATACTGATAATTGTGGTTTCGCTGGGAATTGATGAATTGATGATCTTAGTAATGGCTGTTGCATGTGCTGTTGCTGTAATTGTTGTTGGTGTGGTAATTGTTGCTGTGATAGTTGTAGGTGCTGCTGTTGTTGTAATTGTTGTTGATGTTGTAGATGTTGTTGTGGTAGCTGTTGGCGTTGTAGCTGCTAGTGTTGTAGTTGTGGATGTGGCTGTGGTAGCTGTTGCTGTTGTACGGACTTTTGCTTCGACTATGAGGTCAAGCTTTAAAATCTATTTTTAATTGGATAATCGCGAGAAACTGTATTAAGATATTCTATGATAAGGTCAGGATCAATGCGATGAATGACATTTTATTTGATTTCAGTTTGATTTAAACTGGTATTATCTTTTTAAGAAAAGGATAACGTATCCACACTAATATTAGCTTTACTCTGCTCATAGACTGATGCAATAGCATCAAGGCAGGTGTCAATCTCATCTCTAATACCATTACATTCATTTGGATTTGAGGGAGTCACATTATTGAGTTGATTGAATTTATTGGCATCGACCATAAACTCATGATGACATTTGGCTACGTTGTGTATTGGTAAAATGATTGCTTTTTCCAGCTGCATAGATTTTAAATAGTTGCGAATAGGGTCATTCTTTTGACTTGCCTGCAATATCTTGGATGATAAAGTTGGTTAATTTGATATAGACCCATTGATTGATGGTTTGCGATTCATCAATTTATTTATGAGTTTAATATTAAAAACAATTAGTAAAGACAATAAAATTTAATTCTTGCTTTGAAAACAGGAAATTATCATAATTCTTATATATATTAATAATTTAATTTTTGGTCAAATATATTGTGGGCAGTGATAGTTTCATATTAGAAGGCCGTTTCTCACACCTATTAAGCATACTCATTCTGAAATCCTATTTTTTATTTAGTAAAAAAGTCTTGATTTTCTATGTGGACCGTTTTTCATCTTTTAAAAAAGTATTATAACGGGGAAGAAAGATTTAGAAAAGTATAAACTGTAAAAAATATAGCATTGATATCATTGCCATCAGGCCAGCAAGTTGAGAAGTCTTGACTGAAGTCTACCTTCTGCCCTTACTTCCTGGAAGCCGGCATCGAAATGCGTCTTCCTGTCGCCGCAATGACACTTCTAATGTATGAAATTGCATCTTTCTCCAAACATGCACACTCCCTCACTCAAAAACACTCCACATTCTTTGGTTTTGTATTTGGAGTTAAGTTGTTAGTTTTTTCTGAGTTAGTGCAACCCATGAGCAAATTTACATCTTTTTTGATAGGGACACTCTCCGAATTATAAATATTTTTTGCAAAGCTGAGACTTTTCTTTTTCTTTCCTGATAGAAGATTTGCCAGCATTGCTTTAAGGGTGGTGACGGGGAGAGGAGGAGTCTTCAGTTGAGGGAGAGTGATTGGTTTCCTTCTGGCAGAGAGATGGGAATGCCTAATCGAGGTAAAGTTGATGATTTCTGCGCAGCATGGTTCACTCTTCTAATAAAATATATTTTTAATATTTAAACTAATAAAGTTATTTGGCTTAAATGCAAAAACGCAATCGTTTCGAACTATTCTCACAGTTAATTATCTTGGATCTTCCAAGACCTTCAATCGATAGATATTGTTGATTTTTTTTCTATTAACAGATGCAAGGCTAACATTTTTTATGGCGTCATTGATGACTGATGAAGAGAGCTTAATGAAAAAAAAGACTGAAGAATCTAAAATATAAGCAATATAATCTAATTTTCATAAATTATAGTTGATATCTAGTTGGTTAGTTGAGTCAATACCTCCCAAGCAATCAATGAATTAAAGCGTTATATAATCAAGTCTAGTAATTTAAAAGATTCGCAACAATATATTTATTAGAGTTACTCATCATTTGCAGACTTTTATCTTAGAACCATATTACCAATATTGAATCAAAGTTAATTAGTTATCAAATTATTGGACAACTACTACATCCACTGATTCTTATAAGCGTTATATGACATATTCTCTCCTAGTCTTGACTCAATAATTATAATTATTTAAAATGCTGGACTCTTTCAACTCCATGTTCTCCAAGATTAAATCTGCCAAGTTAGTTTCTACAGTTACTGACAACTACAACAAGCTAAAAGACATCGTCATGAAGAAAATTACTATCACCTAGATCATTCCTCAATTGTTTCACATCGATTACCCACAGTAAGTCAATGTCGAACAGCTAGCGCAACACACAGCCGCCGCTCCCTATCAGATTTGGAATATCAGCGAGTACCGCTACGAAGATATGTTTGAAAATGCAGTCAAATAAAGAGCTCCCTTAGGAGAGATACACCATCTCTGTTATCAGTATTACTCGAATATTCCTTTTTATGAGCTGGTGGAGGCCATCGAAAAGATCAAAGGATTTATCGTGACAAGTCCAAAACATCATGTCTATGTGCACTGTCAAGACAGCAAGGTACGGAGCGCAGTCTTCTTGGCAGCCTACATCTTCCAGACCCGTGCAGTATAGGTACATGACATCAGTGAGGCAATTATCTACGTAAATAAACGTCTGTAAATGTAGTTATAGGATCAGAAAGGCAATATTTCCTCCTCCTACAAAAATCACCACCGTCTATTCAAAAACTTGATGAATTATCACACTAACCCAAAGTTTATAAACCCTCATCGCCTACATCTCCAAACAATTAAGATAAACAATGCTCCAAAGATAAATCTACAAGGAGTAAATACGAAATAACGGTCGCTATCTGACCTTAAGATGGTGATATAGGTTCGAAATGGTGAGTGTGTGCTTTTCAAGGGTATATTTAGCTAGGCTGTGATATAGGGGGAAAGCATCTGTATAAACTTCCAGCAGCACAGCAAACACATTGCCGTTAGTGATTAATTTCTAGTTATGGTCAAGTACTCGTGGGAGAAGAAGATTTACAATATATTTAGAATTCAACTTAACACCAACTTCATCTTCCAACAATTTGTTAGAGTCCACCAGCAGGATATTGATGTATCAGTGCACTGCATGCCTGATAAGGGTAATATTACTTTTATTGATTTTACTTTTAAGGAAGAAACTGGCAAGTCCAAGCTGGCTGAACTTGCGCAAAAGGTACGCGAGGCTCAGAAGAAAGAAGAAAATTAAAAGACTGTGGATTTACTGTCTGGGGAAGGATTATAGCCTGTAATACCCGAGTAATGCTTTGGGCTAGGAGGGGTGGATTAATCTCATGAGTTGGACGAAGATGAGCTAACTTTGAAGATCGAGCAGGTCATGAAATCAATGACTCTCAAATAGTAACAGGAACAACAGGATAATTAATAGGAATAGGACCTCGACGATTATCTCAGTAAGTTAGAATCTCAGGCGTGATTTATTTATATCTTTGCCAGGCTTTTTGATTGCAGATATGAGAGATTGCCATGTGATATAACTATCAATTCTGCCCAATAAATACCTCTCAAACTCTCATTCTTTTTAAATTATCGATAAAAAGCGCGATTTAATGAATTGGCGCTAATAAATATATATGAGTGATTCGCATTCCATTTACAAGGGTACTCCTGTTCATACTCCCCGGCACTCCAGACCCTACCTTAACAACACCTTCAACTTACATCAAACCCCCATGGCTAACAATATTGAAGGAATTCTCTAAGTCAACTAAATCCGCAACTAAGGCGACCAGATATATGGTACAACCATCTCGGTGAGTCATGTGCTGCTACAAATATAAAAGTTCATATTGTAATTCTAGGAGGTTCACATGGTTGATGATTAGGCCATCAGCGAAAAGATCTACCGAAATCAACTCAATTAACTATAACATTTGTAATCCTAGGACTAGAAGGTATTCAAAATCGATGGCAGACACATCCGATAGTTTGACAGGGAGCTCTACTATCAGCTCAACTATTTTCCAGCTGAGATGGTATCTTGCTTCGATAATGTCCTTCGAGACCTCTTTAGAAAATTTTTCATTGATTAAGCCACAGACATGGATACGCGTAACCACCGAGAGAAAAAGGTGCCAATGCTGATGATTGGCCTGAGCCATTTGCATGCTGAGTAGCGAACTTGTGTTAAGAACCTATCTCCCTTCAATATCGGTAAGTTGGTCCTTGTGCAAGGCATTGTGATTCGCACTTCAGAAATATATCCATAAATGAAGAAAGCTGTATTCAAATGCTCAGGTTGCAAACATAAAGTGGAGGCTATTTTGTAAAATGCGAGAGTACCTGAACCTTCTTTTTGCCGCAAATGTAGGAATAAGGACTGTTATGAGATCATTCACAATTAATGCCAGTTTACTGATAAGCAGTACATCAAATTTCAAGAACTTCCCTAGTTAGTCGAGTAAGGAGCAACTCCGAATTCCTTGAATGTGATTGCTTATGACTCAAATGTGGATGGATTTCGTCCAGGTGACAGGGTGGAGGTGATAGGCATCTACCGCGCTCATCCCTTGCGAATAGACCGTGGCAAAAATAACTTGCTCTCTGTTTTCGACACCTACATCGATCTTATTTCTTTCAATCTCCTAGAAGAAAACAAAAATAGAATATAGGAGGGAAGAACAGTATTTAGCGATCAAGAGAAACGGATGTTTAACAGTATGGCTGAGAAGGAGACTATTATAGATGATCTTGTCAAGAGCTTTGCTCCTTCTATATACGGTCACGAGGATGTTAAAAAAGGTTTGCTTACGCAACTTTTTGGAGGATCCAAGAAGATATTTAACAATTATGGAAAAGGTAGAGTTCGCTCAGATATCAACATTTGCTTGCTCGGCGATCCTTCCACTGCCAAATCACAGCTTCTGCAGCATGTGCATAAAATTGCGCCAAGAAGTATCTATACCAATGGGCGAGGATCTAGTGCAGTCGGTCTCACAGCTAATGTCAGAAAAGATCCATAAACTAATGAGTTCGTTCTTGAGAGTGGAGCTTTAGTTCTCAGCGACTTGGGAATTTGTTGTATTGACTAATTTGATAAGATGGATGAGGATAGTCGCACGATTCTATTGTAAGCGATGGAGCAGCAAACAATCTCAATCGCAAAAGCAGGTATCGTGTGCCAACTGAACACTCGGACTGCAATTTTAGCAGCAGCAAACCCTGTGGATTCCAAGTATGATCCTAAAAAATCAGTGATCTAAAACATCAATTTGCCATCTTCCCTACTCTCTCGTTTTGATCTTATCTACATCTTGCTGGACATCCCAAACGAATGTAATGATAAAAAGCTTGCCACACACATTCTCGATTTTTATTCCAACAAGTCACCTACCACCATTAAGTATCTTTATTTTTATATAGTCAAGGCGTATATACAACCCAGCAACTGGCTAAGTATATCACATATGCGAGGGAGTATATTTGTCCTACTATTACTGAGAAATCAGGAAAAAAACTGAAAGAGGCTTATCTTAGCATGAGGGGAATAGGTCTTGGAAGTAGAAACATATCAGCAACACCAAGACAGTTATAATCTCTTATTAGGATGAGTGAAGCTTTTGCCAAAATGAAATTGTCCCTGTAAGTAACTGAAGAGGACGTTGATGCGGCAATCTGCCTTCTTCATAAAGCGACTCTCTTCGCAGCAACAGACCCCGTCACGGGTATTATCGACATGGGGATTATCAACACTGGTCGCTCTGAGGGTGTAAGAAAGAAAACTGATGAGATGGCCAAAAAGATCAATGAATTTTTAGCAGCAAACCAGTCCAAGTATCGTAAGGCCACTTCTATCTAAAGCTTTATTGAAGGATTTAAACTAGCAGGCAACAACTACAGGATTTAATTGAGCAAATAACAGTGCATATAGGCATTAAAACTACTGCAGACGAACGATGTAGTCGCTCTTTTCGGACAGAACAAGCTCAACCCGCAATTTAAACTACAAGTCATCTCCGCCATTTGATTTGTCATATAATTATCTGTGCTAATTATCAGTAAAAGTATCGTATATGTAACGGACGGACTATTTCAGAAATTATATACTTATAAAATTATAAAATGTATGAATGGAAACGGCAGAATTTGAGTTGGAATCGACAATTTTGCTTCTATTGCCAAAAGTCTTACAAAAATTAAGTCATTCCCCATCATCATCAAAAGAAAACACTTCATTTACCCAAATGTCCCAAAAAATTCTTGTCTTGTTGATTGATTATATGCTATATATATAAACTCTATTTAATGATTTTTAGATAATCGAACGATTTTACTCAGTTAATGAGTTCGTCATTCGCGGATATCATTTTATAAATTATAATAACAGCTTTATAATTCAAAGATGGGGAACCAAACTTCAGCCATCGCTCGCATCCATTAAATATCAGCCAAATTTACACTGGTCAAACAGTTTGCTGACGAAAAGTTTTACCTCGATCGCACAAATCAGGAAGAGCTCGTTTTGATCACTCGATTAGCTGCAGTCAATGAGCCTTGGCTCGACGCTAGTCTTTCAAAACGTAAATAACTGAAAGGACACTATATCTCGCAACTCATATGTATTTAATCTATCATAAAGAATATGGAAGAGATAGTCAGACCTATTGCAGCGATATATCTGTGATGCTAATCCTGTTCAAGCAACCTTTCAAATCACTGCGAGAGGAAATAGCAAATCGTATTGAAGTGGGAGAGTGGTTTGAAGAAGGTGAGATATTGATGGTGTCGTATTGTGTTTTAGCTGCTCTGCAGGAGTTAAGGGCAATGAATGAAAATTATGAAGTATAAGTCAGTTAAACTACTCTTTTCATCGATGTCAAGGGCAATATAATCCTATCTGATGCTGAAAAATATAAGGAGAAAGTTTCACGAAGATCAGGACTTAGGAAGATCATTGGAGAGCAATGCAAGATCATGGAAAAGGGTACTATGCTACAGTTGGGAAACGTTCTCTAAAAGATTATTAAAAAGGGTACTAAGCACAACTATTCTTAAATTTTAATTCATTTTATTGCTGCTCTTATGAAAGGAGAGTATTCGTGCTATGAATAGGCCTTAAAGTATCTTAATAATTTGAAGAAACAGGAAAGAAATCAAGATATAAAAAGATAGGAGGCGAGAACATACAGAAGCAATAGCGTTAATCATCAATCACCTTAACATCAGTCCATTCCCTCCAGCAAAGATACTCCAATCTTATAATTAGTCAAATTGGCTGATTCGAGAGAACCACTTCGTTCTATGATTTGCAGCAATGAATTATTTAACAGGATGGAAAAGGTCAAACCCATGAGCAAAAAGAAGGAAAATAAATATCAAATCTATAAGGAGCAATTTCAAGCAAGAAAAACAGAGGCTTTTGCCGAAGAGCATTTCACTCATCACGAACAAAGCGTATGGCTATAAGGAAATACACTTAGATTAGATGAGATGTCCAGCATATAAAGGAGAACTAATAAAGCTACAGAATAGGATGAAAACTAACTCGACAAATAGTACGACAACTCTATTTTTACTTAAAGTCTGAATAGCTGCTAAATACAGCAAGAATCATTGCATCCTAAAATAGAATTATTCAACAAGAGCCGTCCTTAAAGGCTAAAACAGCTGATTTTAAATCAGAAAGGGATAATATACGAGTAAAGTGGAGACTAGTTGGAATCTATGGCCTCCCAAAGAACGCAACGATTCAGAAACATCTCTTTCCTTGAGTGATAATCCTGTTGGAGTGTACTCTGATTGCATATTTAATTATTGACAAAAAAGTATATATATTTTAAGTAAAGTATTGTGGTAATTAACCATTTTGAGAATTTTCATTTTTTGAACATCAGTCAGTGCTTATTCAAAATTACTTTTAATCATGTAGTTTAGACGGAAATATCAACTTAAAAATATTTAAAAGATTTGGCACCTTTAACAATTTGATCAATTCAAATTTAGTTAGTCTTAGAGGCTGATAGTTATTGCTTATCCTCTTCGGCCTGAATCTTTGAGCCGATATTATTCTTATGATGATAAAGATGTATAAAGATGATGGGTGGATAACATAATCAAAGTTTATCATTATTTTTCGTCTTCTTTTTTCAATACTTTGGCAGCCAGTTCATCTTCCATTTTTTGCTTAGAAGCGATCATGAGCTTTTCTTGCCGAATTCGGTCTTTTCCTCCAGTATAAAACAAGATAATCATTAGCACGACAAACCCTAGAAGGATAGCGGACCAGATGTTAACATAAACCTTTAGATTAGAGTTTATAACCCAGAATATGAAGCCAATCATAATTCCGAGAACACCTCCAATCACACCCAAAACAAACAATGAATATTTGAACACTTCCCAGCCTGTAAGAGGGAAGTAGTCGTCAGGGATGCCTTAGAACTTGGGCTTATAGGCGCCCAATGATCGAATGTATTCAATTTCGCTGAATCCTTGAGCAGATTGACCTAATTTATAGTCCTCCATATTTGATTTCTGAATTAATTATGTGCAACAACAATTATTCCCGATTAAGATAACTGAAATTTTCAAATAATCCCACCGTCAAAAATACAGGAAAAGAAAATCTATTATATTTTTAATGTAATTTTAAAGAGTTTTCAAGCTTTGAGTCGTTGGATAAATTAATAATTTCTATAATTGTAATATTATATATAATATTAATTGATAAGAATAATGAACTGCTTATATCATTTTAATTTTCGATTACTTAAAAAACCTACTCAGGCTGCTCATTTTCATCTTTGAGCAGTCCAAATATTTCGGCAAGTCATTTATTTTTTATTTGTAAGGTGTCTTGATATTTGATATTTGATAAAAATCAGTTACCTTATTTTATTATTAGATGCTTGTGGTATGATTCTAATGATGGTAGATAATAACGTGCGACAACTTATTTTATTCATACAATATCACTTAATATATTTTATTTTAACATAGGGGTTGGGGTTGGGGTTGGGGTT
>Ga0302188_10002586_pt1 | contig 13080 bp, 18 predicted proteins | sample II_Bog_E2_1_FD_198783 | JGI IMG/M metagenome (GOLD analysis project Ga0302188, IMG submission 198783) | Peat permafrost microbial communities from Stordalen Mire near Abisko, Sweden - II_Bog_E2_1 | ecosystem: Environmental > Terrestrial > Soil > Wetlands > Peat | place: Sweden: Abisko... | reverse complement strand
TCACAAGGCTATACCCTCTCAACTGATAGCGCCACTTGTAATATGAACTGTCCAACCAATTGCGCCACCTGCACCTCCAGTACATCCTGTACAACATGCTCACAAGGCTATACCCTCTCAACTGATAGCGCCACTTGTAATATGAACTGTCCAACCAATTGCGCCACCTGCACCTCCAGTACATCCTGTACAACATGCTCACAAGGCTATACCCTCTCAACTGATACCACTAGTTGTGTTATGAACTGTAGTATTACCAACTGCACTACCTGTGGATCTCCTAACAACTGTACATCTTGCTCACAAGGATACAATACAACTAATGGTTAATCTTGTACCCCCAGCTGCAATATTTCCGGATGCTCTATCTGTGGATCTCCTGGCTACTGTAGTAGCTGCCAACTTTTTTATACACCAAACAACGGCTCATGCATATCTTGTGCAATCTAAGGCTGCAGCTCATGCAGTGCCGATTCTGTGTGCCAGAACTGCTCAGTTAATTTTACTCTGAATGGAGGTAGCTGTACAAGTTGCCCCATGATTAATGGTTGTGCAGGATGCTTTGCGAATCAAACGTGCTCTTCATGCGTTAGTGGATATATTATGACAAATGGCACATGCTATCTCTGTAACACTACAAGTTAATGCAATCAATGCTATCCTGATAATACCTGCATTAGCTGTTCAAGTAACTATATATTGGAAAACAATATCTGTGTCCTTCTCTGTAACGTCTCTAACTGTCAAAGCTGCAGTCCCTCAAACTCCTCCATCTGTCAATCCTGCAACTTGAACTACACTTTGACTAATGGCTCCTGCGTTGAGGTGTCCTGCACCATCTCCAACTGTCAAACCTGTAATCCTTTAAACTCCTCCAGCTGTCAATTCTGCAATTTAAACTACACTTTAACTAATAATTCCTGCGTTGAGGTGTCTTGCAACATCTCCAACTGCCTAAGCTGCAATATCTTGAACTCTTCTATATGCTAATCCTGCAGTTCTAACTTTACTCTAGTTAATGGTTCCTGCACTTAGGCATCTTGCAATGTCTCCAACTGCATCGTATGCAGTAATTTCAACTCCTCCCTCTGCGTAATGTGCAATCAAAACTTCGTCTTTGGGAATGTAAGTTTAGCGTGCGAATGTCAGTCTCCTTTTACTTAGGTAAATGGATCCTGTACGTGTGGAGAAAATTCAACCATGCAAGGCAATACATGTGTTCCTATGTGCACAGTTGCTATGTGTCAAATCTGCACTAATGGAACCTGCTAACAATGTATAACAGGGTATTAACCCGACTATACTGGAGAATTCTGCGATCAAACCTGCGCCCCTTGCAATAATATTAGCGGCTGTTCTTGCTGTCTCTATGGATTATACTGTCAAACTTGCGACGGCAATCTAACAGTCAGTGCCTATGGTGATAGCTGCATCTCTTGCAATATTGCAAACTGTACATATTGCCTGGACAGCAATCAGTGTTATTCCTGCGACGATGGTTTTATTCTAACTTCAAGCAACACCTGCCTTTCCTGCAATGTCTAATACTGCTACGAATGCTCATCATCTGACGTTTGCTCTGTCTGTGCTGATCCTTTCAGCCCCTTCTAAGGGAGCTGCACATTATGTACATCTCCGTGCAACACCTGTTACTCAGATGGAAGTTGCCAGACATGTGAATGGCCCTACAGTCAGGGAAACATTGCTCAAGGAGATGATTGCTACCTCTGTGACGATCCCAATTGCGACACCTGCAGCCAAAACGATACAAGCGTCTGCACAACTTGCTCCCCCGGCTATACCTCGAATAATGGAACATGTGACTGGGGCTGTACTCAAAATGAGTGCTACACATGTGATACAAACAACACTTCCATCTGCACTGAATGCTATTACTATTACTATCTGAACGCTTCAACCTCCTCATGCCAACAGTGCAGCAACACCCCTCAATGTCTCAGTTGCAGCTCTACTAATCCAAATTAATGCCTCATCTGCGACTCAGGCTTCTATCTTAGTAATGGAATATGCAATGCTTGCCTTCCGTTTTGCTCTGCCTGCACTTCTTCTTCTATTTGCACGGCACTCATCGATCCCGTAGGATATGTACTGATGACAATAAATAATGCATCCGTTTTGGCAGCCTGCGACCCAGGATGCATCACATGTTCAGCTACTGACCCTTCAGCCTGTTCCAACTGCGCCCAAGGATTCTATTTTAATACAGGTATCTGCTACCCCTGTGCTTTGAGTAGTAATTGCCAAAGTTGTAATCAAACTAGCCCCGCTCAGTGTACCTCCTGCTTCCCGAGTGATTTCCTTAACACTGGCAATAGCACATGTCTGTCATGCAGCTCTCCTTGCATTACTTGCTCAAGCATTAGTCAACTTTCCTTTTGTACATCATGCCCCGCAGGATATAGTCTTAATAATGGTACCTGCCAACCACCTGCAGTCAATGATGGCTCCGTTGGCAGCGGAGGAAATGCTTGCGGACTCAGCTGTGGTAGCTGTACAGTAGTCGCTAATACACCTCCTACCTGTAAGCTTTGCCTCGCAGGATCAGTGCTGAGTACAGTCAACGGAAGTGCTGGAACTTGTCTTCCATGTCTAACTGGCTGCAGCGTTTGCAGCAGTACTAGTTTTGCAACTTGCATCACTTGTTTCCAAGGCAACTATCTTGATACTTCAAATGGTAATGTTTGCCAAGCATGCGTTAGCAACTGTTTCAGCTGCACTGCAATTGGCTGCCAAACCTGTATGACTGGGTTCTTCCTTACTTCAGACTTCGCCTGCCAGCAAACATGCAGCATTCCATGTGCTACCTGCGGCTCTAATCCAAATGTGTGTAATTCATGCATAGCTGGGTACATTAGCAGTACTAGTAATCCCTCTGGTTGTCAAGCTATCACAAACTGCACTGGAAATTGTACAGTCTGTCCTTTTGGCTATAAACTAGCCTCTAACACAGCTTCTAATAGCACTATTTGTTCGGCTTGCAGTTCAAATTCAAATTGCGCTCGTTGCGTAAAAAACAACCCCGCATCATGCACCAGCTGCCTCGTTGGGTTCTATCTCAATAGCCAAAATATTTGCCAGAATTGCCCCACTGGCTGTGCCAATTGTATTACTCCAACTAGTTGCGTCTCTTGCTCGCCAGGCTACATTGGACAAGTCCCTGCTTCCATCTCAAAAACTACTTCCACATCACAAGCCCCAACAAATTCTTCCACCTCCAACACGTCTAATACCTCTTCATCTTCCTCTCCCACAATAACTCAAGTGGTCACTTGCGTGGCCTGTGCGTCTCCCTGTGCTACCTGCTCGAACTCCCCTTCGACTTGTCTGACCTGTGTAAACGGCTTCACCTATTCTGGTAATCAATGCGTAACTGTGTTCTACTATTAAATTACCATAACTCTGAATGTCAGCTCCACCACATTCTATCAAAGTTATCAAAATTTCCTCACAAATATCACTGGCTCCATCGATCAAAACATCAATACCATGGCTATGAACACCATCGGCGCCACTACTATCAACACAACATCATTACAAACAAACATTAAAACTGGACTTGGAACTTACACAGTACACGCAACCAAAGGCACCACCACAACCTCTAAAGTAAGCACTACTAGTAAACCTGGCTCTCCTCAAGCGCAAAGCGAACAAAGCAAACTTACAACTGCTACCACTGGCAATGTTGCGGGCATGCCAGTAGTCAGCTCTTCAGTCAACCCCAGTCAAAACAACAACAATGACAATAATAATAATAACAATAACAATAATAATAGTGGGGGCGGCCTGTCTCGCACCACAGTCATCATCCTCGCCACAGTCATCCCCATCGGAACATTACGTATATTTTTTGCTATTTAGTTATTGTGGGAGCAATCGTGATCATCTTCTGCGTGTACAAGCGTCGAAAAGAAGCAGAGCATAGCACTGATGAGTGGGCGACCAACAGCAACACTGGTCGTAACATCGAGCTAACTTCTGGCGAACCCAAGAGACCATATTTATGATCATTCCAAGATTAATCATTCAATGACGCACCTATTAACTATCATAAATTATACTCAATAAATCATTAACAGCAATATTGATGAGAGTCCTTCTGTTTGAGTAAAACCTGTGCGCTCGTTCCAACTAAAATTAATTAGCATTATAATACCATCATCTATAAACTATTAACATCACTCCATGCTAAAGCGATTGCAACGACCTCTGTGGCGGTGGTGGTTTTCGACGTAGTTCGCATCAGCACGTACCGAATATATGCTGTTTCCTACCAGTTTTCCAGTTTCGCCCTTTTACATCTATAGTGCCGAGATCAATAAACATCTGCATGACTACATCAATAAAAATAAAATAAAATATGCAGCCGCATTCTCTATTAGACCAGGTGTCTGCAGGGCCACTTTTAACCCCCTTTCCCTTGATGATTTCGAAACGAGATGTAAATAGAGATTAATATAGTGGGACTGACAGGCTATACGTGGCCAGATAGGGTGAGCAAACCCTCTGAAGAAATGAATATCACTGATAACAACGTTATCTACGATAAGGATGATCGCCCGCTTAAACAGGGGGAAAATGCTCCCGTTAGACTGGTCAATGGACTAGACCAGCTGTATCCCATCGGAACAGTCTGCAACATCAACCTCAGCAGTGATGGCCAGCACTATACCATCTTTCTCAGCGCTCAAGTTCGTCTCGAAGCTGAGTGGTGTGGGCCAACTGATACTCCTTGGGTATCATTAATCAGCGGACGTACTATAAAGGCATAGACTCTAAATCAATTCACAAAGCAGTACGACTAACTGCTATAGCTATACAAAAAGATAACTGTGATATCACGACTAAATCTGCCTGCCATTGACGCCAAATAAAATCCAATTAAAATCATTTAGTTGATGAGTACTTATCTCTGTACGTTATCCTACTTCTCGCTGGATCAACTCTATCAAATTTTTAAAATGACCGCCATCAATGAGAAAGTTGCACTTCTAATACGTTATTATAAACAATTCTTAACGGTATTGGAGCATGATTGGAAACTACTGAACGAAGACTATGGAAATGCTGATCAGAGGAAGAATTAAGCAGTCAACACCATCTACGAGAATTTAAAACGCATTGTGGGGAACCCAGCTGAGCAGAAATATATCGATAAGATTCGGCTGAAAATGAAGAAGAGACACTACCCAGACCAGATACTCAAAACCATTGAAGCAGAACTGTTCGCACTCTAAACTGAAAGCAGTCACGATGCAAGCCGCAAGAAGCATTTTATTAATCTACTTACAGATTATCCTTTTGGGATACTGACCAAGGAGGAGTTCGATGTGGCCAATGCTAAACGCATTTTGGCTGAAGATCACTATGGAATGGAAAAAGTTAAGAGGAGAATACTGGAATTCATCGCTGTCAGTAAACTTAAAGGAGAGTTCAAATCCAAAGTGTTGCTGCTGTACGGACCGCCTGGGGTCGGCAAAACATCCATTGTTAAGAGTATTGCAAAGTGCTTAGGAAGACCCTATGCAAGAATTTCATTGGGTGGCGAGTATGATACCTCCATCATTAAAGGCCATCGCAAGACTTACATGGGGGCCTACCCTGGAAAGATTTGGGATGCAATCTATAAGTCGAAGGTGGAAAACCCTGTAATTTTGCTGGACTAAATCGACAAGATCGTTAACCGCGCAGGTGGGGCCAGTCTACAAGACTCAGTGATGTAGGTTTTAGACCCAGTTCAAAACTAAACTTTTAAGGACGATTTCATGGACGTTGAGATTGACCTTTCTCGAGTATTGTTCATCTGCACCGCCAATTCTCTCAGCACTATTTTTCCACCACTTCTTGACCGATTGGAGCGCATCGAAGTGGCTGGATACAGCACTATTGAGAAGATGGAAATATTTAAAAAGTACATCCTCAAGCAATCGATGGTGGAAAATGGATTGAGTGAGGAGATGCAAAGCTAACTCGATTTCACCCCGGAGGCTGCTCGTGGTTTGATCAATGGGTACTGCAAGTAGGCGGGGGTTCGTAATTTAGTCAGAAAAACTAATAAAATATTCCAAAAAATGGCACTGCAGTACATCAAGAACACTCCATTCGAGAAAGTCATACGATCTTAGAATCTTAAAAATTATTTGGGGCTGCCTACATTCCATGATGCAAGATTATTCGCAGCAGCACCTCCACCAGGAGTAATGATTGGCCTAGCCTATAACGACTACGGAGGGTCGATCATGTATATCGAGTGTGCAAATCAGGGCAAACATTAACCTGAAGGTTAGTAGAACAAGGAGAATAAATCCTTTTTTGGAAGTCTGTTGGTGACAGGCAACATTCACGATGTAATGAAGGAGAGTTGCCAATTGGCTTATACCTACGCCAAATACATACTTTCAACCTTCTTCAGCAATCACTATCTATAAACAAATGATGTGCACCTTAATTTTCCAGAAATAGAAATCGGGAAGGACGGACCCTCTGCGGGAGTCGCCATTACTTCGGCGTTGATTTCGTTGGCTTTGGGCAAGCCGCAGAGCAGATAAATAGCTATGACAGGCTAAATTACACTCTCAGGAAGAGTTAGCCCCATCGGAGGAGTCAAGGAGAAGACTATGGGAGCCAAGCGAGAGGGCATCACTAATCTTATCTTCCCCGAAGAGAACCGTAAAGACGTGGAATAGCTCGAAGCCGAAGTAAAGTAGGGCATGACCTTTTACTTCGCGGACCACTACTTCCAGGTGATGCAACTAGTCTTCGGAATTACCATCGATGCAGACATGCAAAAGGCGGCGGCAGTTGCAGTGGCAGCCTGATTTCATCTTCAGATGTCTTATTAGTCTTACTGTCAGAATAATACCATATTAATTCCCTCTAAATACTGATTAAGATAATAAAAATAAAAAGCATCATAAATATGTATTTTAGTCACACGCTCTCGCGAAGTTTCCAATGGCTACCGTTGAAGATAGATGACTGTTTTTCTGTGCCGAGTAGGCTGTTACTTTACTACCGAGACGGCTATGGCTACGGCACCGGCCTTTTATAACTGTAGTCTTGGAATAGAGATTGGAAGAAGTAATTCTTGGAGAACTCATCAATCGCTGGTTTTTAATACTGTATTTTGGCGGGAGAGAATTAGGCAAACGCTCTGAATGTATTTTCGTTTTTGTTGAGCTTGATTCGATTCTTGGAGGTGTTATTCATGTCGAACTACTTCAGCCAGGCGTGATTTTTAACTGAATTAACCAAAACTTACCCTAAAATGAACCAAATCTCCCTAGACGTAAGGCTGGGTTCTTTATCAGAAGTTTAATCAAGAAATCAGCAGCTTCCGTCTGCCAATCTTAGGGGATCTGGCTTTTTTATACTTAAATGGTTTGCTTTAATATCTCGTTCCTCCTATAGACAGCAGATCCTTTGGGCGGAGATATTGCTTTCTAAATGGACTATCTCTTACTGTTTGCGTCATCATTTCGTACATGATCAAGCCCAAACTATAGAAATCGCACTCTGCAACCACATGATCCCGGTATAATATTTATGGAGCGGAGTAGGGGCATACATCCGATACGATGTTCGATGAACAGTAAGTGTCAATCGATGCAGGATTTGCGAAATTGACTAACTAAATGAATAGTCCCATACTTTTAAACAGCCAGTATTTCTATCAATGTGAATATTAGCAGGGGATAGCTCAGTAATGGCGAAGTGCTGACTGTGCACGTAATCGATGATTGAAATCAACGCTGACACCACATACCGAGACTCGTCTTAGGTGAAGATGTGATTCTGCAGAATCTATTCGAAAGACAACGATTCGAGTGCCTCCGATACGAGGTACAGGTTTTCATAGTCCTGAAAAGCAAAATACGCCTTGATGATGAATTCATTGCTGCTTTGTGTAAGTAGATGGAGTTAATTCATTATGGGATCGATGCGTTTGTGATTGTACACTCTGAATGAGTGATATTGTACTTGTACTTGTTGATTTGGCGGACTAAAAACTTTTACGAAGGGTTGTTGATGTTGCTGGCCAGCCATAGGATGCCTTCCTACTCCAAGCCGAAAGTCTATAGCTTTTGCATGAATTTAAAGTTGACTCTGCTCACGTCGCCACGCCATTCCAATAGATTACTGCTCTGAGTGGAAGAAAGTGCGGATGAGTTCGGGTTAATTTGAGTGCTGAGTAGTCCACCCATGTTATTTAAATCGATTATCTTGAATTACTATTTATAATTCTGTGATGGACAGTCATTATCTCGATTAGAGATTATAGGATATGAATGGATGTATGAGTATCGTATCAATTAGTTTGCTACTAAATATTTGAACTGTAATATGGGAGTAATTATTATAAGGAGGGTGATATCATGCATCGGAATAGTCTAACAGATTCACAGACTCAGCCAGCAGATCGTCGTCCAGAAAAGAGAAGGCGCTCTTCAAAATATGGAAAGAAGACATTTTCCTGCAGAGAAGCCTCATGACAACTTCAATTTCACTAATGTATCCATTCGGAAATAATGCCTCAACCACCATTCGCTCATTGTAGGACGGCATTCTCCACTTACTCAAATGACTGCACTTCCACATTTACGTGCCAATGATCGATTCGCTTTAGTTGTTAATGTAATAAGCTGGAGATTAGACCGCTCCCTCGTTGTTAAAAAAGAAGGTTCTGAACATAGAATAAGTCCCGCACGAGTAAATATCAATCTGAAAGTCATTGAAAGCAGGGTCAAAGTCGAAACGTGACTCCCGTAATAAGGGCGCAGTCGTATCCCAAACAAAGTTGTTATTAACATTTCCGTTTAGGTTTTTAGCATTGAGCTCAGTTTTGTCAGTTGTGCACACCAATAAAAATACTTTAGGCCTTATCTCCCACACTTCGTTAAGTGCGCAGTTTACTCTTTAGATATTGTAGGGATCACCAATGCTGTTTCTAATTCTATAGCAAGTGTAGTTCCCCTTGGGATTGTCTCGTAAATCGTAAGCCTTTAACTCGAACTATTAATCGTGTCTTGAACGGAACCACAACACCAGGGAGTGGTTGTTGCCCTTTCGAACAGAGTATTCGTATGTCCACTCATCCTATTGCGATTCAAATATGGCCAAAGGACGAAAGTTCTCCTTTTTGTCTTCAGGAAATGGATTAGAGAAGTATGTCAATTTGAAGCGATTGTCGTTGAAAGCTCCATTCTCACAGATGCAGACGATATCCGTCTGTCCGAATGTATACAGTTGGACTTGGCATGAAGCTTCAATTTGAAAGTAGTAATTGTAGTACCGAACTCGATGTTCCACCAAGTCAAGAATGAAGATTTTATTAAGAGGCACCAGAAGCACCATTACTTAATAGTCAGAGGCCATCGCAAGCGTATCCACCAAGTCGTTGAAGCAGTGCTCGAATAATATTTTGGAGTTGGAGCCCACGTGCAAAATACTGTCAATACCAACTGATGTTTGAGCAAGTAACACAAGACTATGGTTGAGGGCGGGATGGAATTAGTGGATTTTAATCAATTCCTTCTGAAGCTTATACTTATAAGATTGCCTGAGAATCATTTGAGAATTGTGATGAGGATCTGTTGGTCGTTTATGGACGTCGTTTATTTTTATATGCCATAAAGTCTTGAATTGAATCAATAAAACTGCAAATACTACAATAACATAAAGATTAGCTTTATTTAGACAGTTAACCAATAATCTATAAATTTCACAACGAAAAAGAAACTGAATTCAACCTACGATCAATCATCAAGGGGAGAGTTCGAATGCGCAAGGAATAGTTTATATAAATAACTCTTTCTATATTCCTAAACTATAATTATAGCATGTCATAATAGGATTATTAGGTCATTGTCTCCAGCAAGGAACACAAATAATTCCTCGGTCTTCAATCTCAAATCACACAGCTCAAAGCTCAACTCACCAAAAGCAAACAGATTGAGACAGAGAAAGACGACATCATACAGAAATACGAAAAACAAGTTCACATCAAGAATGAGGAGATCAAATTTCTATAAGGTTTTATTGAGGAAATTGGCTCAAGCAAGTAGCAAGCTCACGAAGTGGACGTATCTCTGCTCAAAAGCAATTTGTTTGAGGTACTGGGAGAGTCAATGATATACAATAAGCAGGCGGATTAGTTGGACCTGCTCGAGGAAAAGAAGAAATTCTACAAGAAGTTTGAAAGATCTCTTCAGAAGATGCACGAAATTAGTGAAAGGTTGTAGTCTCAGGAGGAGCTCATTTCCAAACTCAATCAAGTCAATACGCAGAATAATACGCTCATCGTAAGCAGAAACCCTGATGAACTGCTGAAGGAACTGGAGAGAGATTGCCACACTCGATTTTAAAGCATTGAAGAATTGAAGAAATTGATAAAGGAGGATGGTCTAATAAAACAGCAGAATTTCAATCTGTAAACTAAGAGTAAACTAATGGAGGAAGAGATCAAGAGGCTAAAGGAGGATGTCAAAAAAATGAGTCCTCTAATCGCCCACAACAACGATAGGATCAAACTGTTAGAATCCGAGAAGGCTCAGTTGCAGAAACAGCGCGGAAAGGTGGAGCAGGAAGAGTCATAGAGCAAAGGTGACAAGTCGTATAGAATTAAGCTGCTGATTGACGAGCATATAAAGTAAATCTAAGCCAATTTAAAGAACGTTAACGGTCTGACCCAATTATAGATCGCAGGACTGGTTGAATCCTAATTAAAAGACATTATTTCCTACATTCCCAAGTCGATAACAGGCAAAAAGAAGTGATTAATGCATAAACTGTCTCAATTGTTATGTTTTGTTAATAATTTCGGTATGCTATTTATGAGGATGACATTATCGTATATAATTACCGTCAAAGTACAAAAAAACACAAAATAATGCCAAACAAAGTGACTGGACACAGCTGGGGGTCTTTCCAGCCCGAAGGTGATGGCAGCGGGTATATTGTTTTATTTTTTATATAATTTTGTGGTTGTTGAGGGCTGTGATAATTTTTAAGATATATCTTAAATTAATTCGCAGGCTATTTATAGCTTCAACAATTGGATTTTATATAAAGAATTATACCCACAATGAGCAGGAAAGAGAAGCTACACATCAACTTGGTTGTTATCGGCCACGTCGATTCTGGCAAGTCCACATCCACTGGTCACCTCATCTACAAATGCGGTGGTATCGACAAGAGAACCATCGACAAGTATGAGAAGGAAGCTGCTGAAGCTGGCAAGGCCTCCTTCAAATACGCTTGGGTTATGGACAAACTCAAGTCTGAACGAGAGAGAGGTATCACCATCGATATCTCCCTCTGGCAGTTTGAAACCCCCAGATATCACTTCACCATCATCGATGCCCCCGGACACAGAGATTTCATCAAGAACATGATTACCGGAACCTCTCAAGCTGATTGCGCTATCCTCATGATCGCTTCCCCCCAGGGAGAGTTCGAGGCTGGTATTTCCAAGGAAGGACAAACCCGTGAGCACGCTTTGCTCGCCTTCACCCTCGGTGTTAAACAGATGATCGTCTGTGCTAACAAGATGGATTAGAAGACCGTCAACTTCAGTGAAGACAGATACACTGAAATCAAGAAGGAAGTTTCTGATTTCTTGAAGAAAGTTGGTTACAAGCCCGACACCATCCCCTTCATCCCCATTTCAGGATGGAACGGAGACAACATGTTGGAGCGATCTGCCAACACCCCCTGGTACAAGGGCCCCACCCTACTTGAGGCTCTTGACAAGATTGAACCCCCAAAAAGACCCACTGAGAAACCCCTCAGACTTCCTCTTCAGGACGTCTACAAGATTGGAGGTATCGGAACTGTCCCCGTCGGCAGAGTCGAGACTGGTATCCTCAAGCCCGGAATGACCGTTCAATTCGCTCCTTCTGAAATTAAAACTTAAGTTAAATCCGTTGAAATGCATCACGAGTCTATCCCTGAAGCTATTCCCGGAGACAACGTTGGATTCAACGTCAAAGGTCTGTCTGTTAAGGATATCAAGAGAGGATACGTTTGTGGTGATTCCAAGAACGATCCCCCAAGAGAAGTTGACACCTTCCTCGCCCAGGTCATCATCATGAACCACCCCGGACAAATTGAGAATGGATACACCCCCGTCCTCGATTGCCACACTGCTCACATTGCCTGCAAATTCCAGGAAATCACTGCCAAGATTGACAGAAGAACTGGTAAGGCTACTGAGGAAGAGCCCAAGTTCGTCAAGAACGGAGACTCTGCTTTGATCCTCCTCAAGCCCACCAAGCCCCTCTGCTGCGAGACCTTCACCGAGTACCCTCCCTTGGGAAGATTCGCCGTCAGAGATATGAAACAGACCGTTGCCGTCGGTGTCATCAAGCAGACCAACAAGAAAGAAGCCACTAAGAAATGAGATGATTGTCTATTAGAATTATTCAAGTATTTTCTAGCATATTGAGTTTGATGAATATGAGGCAATGTTATAATAAACTATTTGAGATGAAGCATCAAAGGGAGAATTGGATATTGAAATTAGACAGAGTTAATAATCAAAAGAACGATGGGATGTATGTTTGTGGAATCCAAGAGGACGGTGGACTGAAGTGATAATTAGTATAACAGTGACGATCAATAAATTAAATAGTAATGATTAAATATTGCATATGATAAGTACTATACCTATCAAAGTATTAACAATAAATCGCTCTCAATCCTAATATAGAGTTAGGCTTATAAATGCCTCCATCTGATTGGAGCCATTATTTACTCATCGATAGGTTTATGGGAGGTGCTGGGTTATAGATAAATTGGTGATTAATAACTGCAGTATTAATCGCAAATCCTTCTCTCCCGTGCGGTATTGCTCATATTATGTCAATTTTATCTCCTCGAAGGATAATAAATAAATAAAGATATAAGTAAAGCCTAACATTCAATTGATATCGACAAACCATTCTATATTTTGAATTAAAGTATAAGGGGTTGGGGTTGGGGTTGGGGTTGGGGTTGGGGTTGGGGTTGGGGTTGGGGTTGGGGTTGGGGTTGGGGTTGGGGTTGGGGTTGGGGTTGGGG
>Ga0302188_10002578_pt1 | contig 13114 bp, 13 predicted proteins | sample II_Bog_E2_1_FD_198783 | JGI IMG/M metagenome (GOLD analysis project Ga0302188, IMG submission 198783) | Peat permafrost microbial communities from Stordalen Mire near Abisko, Sweden - II_Bog_E2_1 | ecosystem: Environmental > Terrestrial > Soil > Wetlands > Peat | place: Sweden: Abisko... | reverse complement strand
TCACTCACGAGTTCGCACACGCAATCTTTCCATTGCTGAGTGCCGAGGATATGCAGGCAATCAACAGCATCGAAGTGGACACGACCGCGTGGGAAAAACTGTACGGGAAAAAGTGGAACTTCCCTGAGTGGGACGGCAGACAAGAATCCCTGAAAGGGGAAGTCTTTGATGGTGTGACCGAGAAACTCGCCTACGGCCTTGAGAAATTCAGGCGCGATGAGAAGCCGACTGGATTCAATGCACAGGTTGGTGTAGTTCTCACCAAAATTTGGAATATGTTCCGTGACGCCTATCAGGAGATAATCAAGCGCACAAAGACAGACCCTTTGAGTCCGTTCAAGTTGAGCGACGATGCGCGTCAGTTCTTTATGGACACGTTTCACATCGAGGAGACGGACGACTTCAATGCTGCGGAGGATTGGAAAAAGAAGGTTGATGCCGCCCGAAAAGCGGAGGCCAAGCAAAAGAAGGGCGCGGTGAAGCCGGAAGAGGCTCTACATCCGATTATTCAAATTGCCAAGGATCTAGGCCCGACGCCCACTCACATATCGCGTGGAAGCGAGTGGCCGATAGTCGAGTCCGACGGTGATCGCGTTGCCTACGAGAAGACTAATAACACGATTGTTTTTGAGTACCTAGACGAAGAGAATGCCGCACACGCCTATGTGCAGGCGACTATGGAAGGCAGCGGAATATCGGGAGTAGAGGAACTGAAGGGACCGGACGGCAAGTTTGCAATTCGCTTTAACTGGGGTCTGCCCGAAAAGGGGTCGAAAGAAAAGCCCAAGGAGATTCCAAACAGCATCCTCTACCAAGAGGTTCCGAAGCGGAATGAGCAACTTCAGATTGAGAAGTTGGAAGATTTGCTCAAGAAGACTTCAGCCCCTTTCATGCAGCAATTCGTGAGAACGCAGATTAAGAAGTTGGAGTCAGAGATTCGCGCCAAGTACGGGGTAGAGAGTCCAAAAATTGGAATCGACCCGGAGTTGGCGAAGCAGGCAATCGCGGAGGTGAGAGATGGCAAAGGAAAAACTGAGTCGGGACGACCGGGGGTATCCAACTTACGAGGAGTACCTGATGGACCTCTTGGGATTCGAGACAAAGGCGGAGTTGGACGATTTTCTCGGCCGCCCGTCATGGGGATGCCTGGACATGCAGGTGCCGGAGGTGCCGGAGATCGAGCCGGAGCCGGAGGAGGAGAACGTCCCGTCGATCTAGCAACGGTCACGCCGGTCAGTGTTGTACCGATGGCAGAAAGGACCGCCGCGCCGGTTGGAACATTGGCGGGAGACAAGTTTGACCCGAAGGCGTGGGATGAGGCGTGTCAGAAAGCCGGACTTCCACGGCTTCCATATCCGACGGAAACTTTGTCTCGGCAAGTGGCGCAGATTCTTGGAAAGTACGGCGGAGAAACACAGAGCGCCCAGACTCTACTTACTGCTCTTGCTCACGGCGACGGGGCTGTGCTTGCATCTGTGCCAGGATCAGGAAAGACCTGGGTAATATCTGGAGTCATCAAAGAAACTCTACTCAAAAACCCGGACGCCAAAATTCTTTTCATCACCAAAAACCGCAAATTGTTGAAGGATGCCGCGGGGGTTATGAATGATGGGTTTGGGATGGAGATGGAAACAGACCACCTGCAAGGGAAGGCCGACAAAAACATCTACGGAGCAACCTACGCTCGTTTGCGGAGCAATGAACTATACAAAAAAACGCAGTGGGACTTGGTAATCGCCGACGAATCGGGAGAGGCCCGGAACTGGCACAAGCCGCAAGAGGAAGTAAAGTTGGGCGAGAAGCCAAAGATTCACCAAGGCGTTCTTTTGAAGCAGGTGATGGACAACGCGAAGAAGGGGATTTACTCCAGCGCGACTCCGTTCTTGGCTCCGATGGACTACGGCTATCTCGACAAGTTGAATCTCTGGCCGAAGGGAGAGTTTGAAGAATGGGTGAAAAACTTCAAACACGTAGACGTTGGAGGCAAGACGGTATCGCAGTTAGACCCAGTTAAGCAAGCGAAGATGCGCCAGCAGTTGATTGAGCGCGGCCAGTTTATATCGCAGAAGATTTCCTACGACGGCTACACGATCCATTTTGGAGTGGTTCCCATCACGGATGAGATCGAGCGCAAGTTAGACCGCATCCATCAAGGCGTAGCGGTCATGCGGCGTGAATTGCTGAAACAAGGCAAAAAAGGACTCTCAGAAAAAGTTGCAGCATTTGAAGCTACATACACGAAGGCGTTTTTGGACCGAGCAAGAGCGAGTGAGATTATCCAACTCGCCAAGCGGGGAAGAGAGCAAGGATGGCCTCGCGTTGCAGTGATGTCAGAAACCACATCAGAGGACTTGTTCCGCAAGCCAATTAAAGAGGGCGGAAAGATGGGAACCTACCGCCAACTTGACGAAGATACTGGAGGGCAGATTTCTCGTATCATGCCAGAGTTTGGGAATATGGCAGATATGCTTCGTGCGGAGTTTGGAGACGAGATCGGCGATTACAGCGGTATTGGAAACACTGACGCACAGCGCGAGGCCGCACTAGAGGAATTTAACAGTGGCAAGAAGTCGATGCTGTATATGTCCTACGCGTCAGGCGGAATTGGCGTCAATCCGCAAGACAAGATCGGCGACAAGCCGACGCTGGTCATCTACACTGGGCCTCCGTATTCCGGCTATCTGCTAGACCAGGCGCTAGGAAGGTTTTGGAGGTTCGATACGAAGTCGAACGTCTACGCAATCATTCTCGCCTCGGACGCCAAGCCAGATGTTGATATGATGGCGCAAAAGATTGGACCTCGCATGGAGGCTCTGGGTGCGGCGGTCAACGGTCATCGTGATGCGTTGGCCTCGGTGATGGCAGACTACACCGACGAAGAGAAGATGCGTGAGCATCAGGACAGACTAGCCTTCGATCAGGGCAACGAAATGAAGGTTGATGCTCAGGGGTATCAGGTTCGCAGCAAGAGAAAAGTGAACTTCGACAACTGGAGTGCCATCAAAATCCCGAACGCTGAAGAAGCCAAGAACAAGGGCATGAAGACGGAAGGGTTTGGCGGGAAGGGAAGCGACTGGGCCACGCTCTATCAGGAGAAGCCGAAGCGGTGGGAGCCCCCGAACAGGCCGTTGACGATCGAGGAGTGGAGGATTCGCAAAGCGGTGAACGCGGCGGCAGACGCAGCAGCGGCCAATCCTCAGATCCCCCACGAAGAGATCACCATGACGGCTGTACGGGCCGAGGAGGTGGCAAAGGCGGCGCCGGAGGGTGTGGACAAGGAAGCTGCGGCCGAGGGTGTGATGAAAACCTTGTTCAACGGCGAAGAGGCTCTTCAAAACGAAGATGGCAGTTGGACTGTTGCTCACGATGCGGTCAAGCGTATGGCCCAGGGGATAAAGGGAGACCGCGACATCCCCTCCAAAGAGGGTTATGCGCGAATGGCGTGGAAGCAGCAATTTTCACAAGACTCAAACATTGTCTTCACTCTCAGGAAACTTGGAAGAGAAGAAATTGGCTGGAATATCGTCAATATGCGGGAGGATTTTATCCAAAAAGAAGACGGATACGATGCCGCTCACCTGCATGAACTTCTTGATATTTTCACGAAAAATAAGTTGGACCCTCACAATGATGAGACTGTAGCTAAAATAGTCGATGTTATTGAAGGCCATCGAGCCGTGTCCGACCAGGCGATCAATAAGGCAGCGAAAGAACTGGAAGAATTCCACGAGAAGATGCGTCAGTTCTTGGCGGACAAAGATGTTTCCGTGACGCTGAATTCGGGCGAGAAATTCCCGTACAAAAAGATTCTCAAGAAGCCTCACGTTGCTCACTTCATCAACTACGACACTAAACTGACTGACCCCGAAACCGGGGAGACGAAGACGTTGCGCGAGGTGATGGGGCACTCGTTTGGAGAACTCAACCGTCTGCGGTACATGGAAGAGTACGCTCGGAAGATTGGGAAGCCGATCGAAGAGGCTCGTGTGTGGATAGAGGAACTCGAAAAGAAAATGAACGGTCCACGATTAGGGCAGGTCAAGGGAGAGCGTTCAGTGAACGTGCCTTTCTACTACAAAGATTTCAAGCATCTTGTTAAGTACGTTAGGCAGGTTTCCACTGCGGGAGCTATGGAGGAGACGTTCGGCGGTGAGATGCAGCATTTGAAAAAGGTGATAGGGAAGGTTCCAAACGAGAAGGCGAGGAAAGATATACTTTCTTCTTTCACTACCATGTTCGAGGTTCCAGATCCGACTGTGGCGGCGTGGGTCACACGGAAGGGTCAAGGGTATGAGTTCCTAACCAAAATGCCTCTGTCTGTATTAAAGGTTGGATTCCACACAGTTCATGCGGTGCTGAGGCTTGGACCGAAGGTGGTAGGAAAAGCCATTCTCAACTGGATAAAGAACCCTAAGGAGTTTTCAAGGGAAAAGTACCAAATAGGGGTAGTCGGAGGGCGGACGGATAACGTGTGGCTCTTGACCGGAAAGGACAATCACGGACTCGGAGGGGAATTACTCAAGGATACTGGATTCGATACGCTCTACAGGTGGGTCCGCGGAATTGATGGAGAGTCGGCGAAGGTCTACATGGAACAAAGTGCCCTTGCTCCCTTACGGAAGGGTGGAAAGGACGCAGAGGAAGTGCGCCGCGTTTTGAAGCACAATCTATTGATCGGAGATCACGCAATAGACGAGGCTATCCGAACAGGGAAGTGGTCCGACGAGGATTTGGAAAAAGCTCAGAGGGCGTTCGCTAACAAGGTAGCTTTCTCTCGCAATCCAGGGCAGATGCCGGCGCTGTCGAGGTTGAGCCAGGCGAGCAACAGCCATGCGTTGAACGAAGCGGCAGCCGCAATCAAAGGAACCTACGTCTTGCAGAGCTTCACAATCAAGACTTACTCGTATCTGCGAGAGGCGCTTTATGACGAGGTGTTTCGTTACGGAAATCTGAAACCACTGATACCATTCCTGATGTTCTATCCTGCCGCCGGCCAGATTATGCAGGGGTTAGGATATGGTGTGAAGCACCAGTTCAACTTGACGAGCGAGAAGATACAGGGGAAGGAACATAAATGGGACTCGTTTGATAGATGGGAGCAGACGTTTAAGGATTTGGAGCATCACCCGTTCGCTGGCGCGTTAAAGCTCTGGGTAGATGGGTGGGCTACGGCGGCAGCGATGGAGCGCACGAAGCGAGTGTGCGATCTCATGTTGCTGATGGCTGAAGGACACGAGACGGAAGCCAAAAGCATGATGAAGTATTGGGTCAACGACGAACTGGAGCAGGATTTCGGTTCGATCTATATTGATCTGAAGCAAATCGCCGAGGAGGGGGTAGGTGAATTCGGAGACATCTACAAGTATTGGTTCAACCCCGCGAAGGAACTGACGGCCACGGAGAGGCATGTTTTTAATGAGTTGGAGAAGACGGCTCCACTGACGAAGCAAATGCCTTACGTGGACGATCTGGCGCACCAGTACATCAAGACAGAGCCGCGGAAGTGGGGCAGCGTGGAGGGGGGCGACGACGAACCACCGAAAGAGAAGAGGAAAAAATGGGCGGCTCCGACGCCTTGGGATTGAGTAAGCGGGTGTATACTGCGAGTATCTCCAAGCAGGAGACGAGGAGGGGAGTAATGCCAGATTACAAACTTGTAGAGGTTGCAGTAGATCCACTTGAGGGCAGGGAGACTCCGAGAGTATTACAGTTTGTTCCAACCTGCGAAAACCCTGCGCCGCTTCAGGCTGGAGATATACTTGAAGTGGTTCCCCTTGTTGCGGCAGGAGCCTCATGTGGAGGAATATCTGGCGCCTAAGAAGACCGGGAAGTGGGCTGTTCCGTAGTAACATGTCTTTATGGGGGTGAACCTTGAGACTCATAGGTGGACACGATTACTACGACTGCGTTCTTGCGATGGGAATTGATCCCACGATTATGCTGGTACGCGGGAAGAGCAAGAGCATCAGCGTCGAGGAGGCTGGTGGGAGCCTGCTCAAAAGGCGGCTAGTGTTGAAACCCGAATGGAGTACCGAGCGCAACGAAGTTGGAATCCACAACATCGCAGTGGCGTTCTGCGGGAAGGTCTATCGCGGGATTCAAGGCTTGCATGGTCTTGACAAGCCGGAGGGTATTTGGTCAGCAGATCGGGCTCAGTCTTTTGTGGCTCAACAGAAGAAGAGGTCTGTGGAAGTCAATACGAGATGGTTCGATAAGCGCGATAAGATGACGCTGGAGCAGTGGTTCACCCCATACGAATCATCCGGCGACCTGCGGGAATACATGATCGCCAACAAAATCTCCATCTTGGTCGAGGAGCAAGTTCTCCAACACGAGGAGAGGTATTTCTCGGTCAATCCATTCACTTTGAAGAAGATCGGATTCGCAAAGGCCGTCGATCCCTACACGGCATTTCAGGAACTCTCGATGTGGATTGGCGGGGTTCTTGGCGGGACGAGCCCAGAGATCGTGACGATCAAGGACGACAAGACGCTGATCGAGGGTCACGGGTTCGACAATCAGTTCTCATTCCGCGGCCCGCGGCTGGCGTAGTATCTCCAAAATTTGGACTATCTTCTGTGCCAGTTTGACCTTCTGAGCGAAGTCGGCTTTCTGTGATTTGGTGACAATCATTGCAAGCCGCTGCTGGAGGGCTTCATCGGCGAGGAACTCTTTATCGGTAGGGATGAGAGAGACTTCATCCGACAGGCGGGAGCGGAAGAACTCCACCAACTCAGGAATAAAAAATATAGCGCGTTGACGTGCGAGAGTTTTCTTATTGCGTTTAAGCATCATCTCTCTGACAAACAAAGGGCTGTAGAGGAAGTGAGTTTTGTCAACCCGGATACAGGGGTTTCCGTGCCGGCGTGTGTAATCGAACCATTTCTTTTGTTTCATGCCCAGTAGTTCGCAGCACTCCGCGGCCGTGAGGAGAGCTTTCTCGGATATGTCAACGGGCACAGGGAAGGCTTTCTGGTGGATGATGGCGCCTATGCGAAGCTGCTCTCGGTATTCGGGGGTAGGGTCTAAGTATCTTGTGGCTACAGAGCCCTTGCCTTTAATGACAGCCAAGCAACCCTTCTTAACCAGGTGTCGCACCTGATATGGCTGGAGCCGGAGGCGTTCACAGATCCCCGAGAGGGAGAGCCAGGTCTGTTGGTCATAGGGGGAGTTGGTCACTTTTTCTCCTTCTAGGGTGGCTGGCAGATGCCATAGCAGAGAACGTCTCGGCCGGCAGGTGGCGCTTGACGGCGCTGATCGCTCCGAGCCTCTTGTAGAAGTCGGGCTGGGCCTTCGAGAGCTTCACCTCCGGCTTGGAGGGGGCTTCCTTGACGAGCGGCGGAGGGGTTAGAACTCGGATACGCTTCATGCAGAAATAATAATGCACACCCCTTGACAATGTAAACAAGTGTGCGCTATGTTAGCGTACATGAAGAAAGAACTGACGACCGAAGACGTGCTGAAGGTGATCCGAGAGGATGTCGAGAAGTCGTCTCTTCGGAAGACGGCGATAAGATTGGGTTGCAGTGCTGCGTATCTGTCTGACGTACTGAGGGGGAATCGGCAGGTTGGAGAAGATTTGGCCGCGCAGTACGGTTTCAACCGCACCATAAAGATTACCAAGGAAGTAACATTTCAGAGGCAGTAGGAGGGCTGTAATGGGAAAAACAACAGAGATTTCCTGGACAGACAGCACGTGGTCACCCATTCGTGCGCGAGTGAAAATGGATGCGCCCTCGATCGCCAAGGTGAAGGGGTACTCCTCGCTGGTCGAGATTGCAATGAAGATGCGGGGGCGCGTGGGCCAGCACTGCGAGCACGTCTCACCGGGCTGCAAACACTGCTATGCGGAGACCAACAATCACCGCTGCCTGCCGGCGAACGGAACCGGCCTACCCTACGACCGGCGCTCACGGGATCTGGTCGAGGCGTTTGTGGATGAGAAGGTGCTGATGCAGCCGCTGAAGTGGAGGCCCATCAAAGAACAAACGGCTGCTGAGGAAGTAGTCGGAAGTTATCATCTGCGTCCCCGTCGCATCTTTGTCGAGAACCAGTCGGACCTTTTCGGCGAGTGGATTTCAGATGCGATGCGTGATCGCGTTTGTGCGGTAGGCATTCTCTCTGGTCATATCCTGCAATTCCTCACCAAAAGGGCGGAGAATATGCGCCGCTATTTTTCTAATCCAGAAACCGGTAATCGCATCCAGGATCAGGTTGCCGAACTGACGGAAGACTATGCCTTTGCGTGGCCCTATCCGAACTTTTGGCTGGGTGTGAGTGTGGAGAATCAAACGGCGGCGGATGCGCGGATTCCGATTTTGATTTCGACTCCGGCGGCGGTGCGGTTTATCTCGGCCGAGCCGCTGTTGGAAGCAGTGAGTGTTGCTGGTTATTTCCGTCCAATGTTCCCCGGTGATGCGCCGCAATGGAAGCGTGGGTCGGGTCTCGATTGGGTGATCTGCGGCGGAGAGAGCGGCTCCAAGGCAAGGCCGATGAGTAGTTCATGGGCTGATGATGTTCGGCAGCAGTGCGAGACCGCAGGAGCAGCATTTTTTCATAAGCAGAATGGGGAATTTGTGGACGCCGGTCACGAGGAGTTCGGCCAACTTCCAACGGCAAAGTACGTCTACATCAACTCGGCAGGAATCCCGTGGGGAGACAATGTTCCGTTGGATGAAAATTCCGATGTGTTGACGATGAAACGAGTAGGTCGTAATCGGGCAGGGGACACATTATTCGGTAAGCAGTATCACCAATTTCCGAAGTAGAACCGGCCTCCGCAGAGGCAAGAAAGCAGGGAGCGATGGCAGAGACAAAGGCAGTACCGGAGAAGAAGAAGATCGTGAGAAAACGAGCGGGCTACAGGCGCGTTATGGTGACGTTGACCGAGGAGCGGGCGAAGGTGTTGGACGAGTTGGCGGCGGCGGATATGCGCCAGGGCGGGGCGACGGAGATGGCGACCGTGTTGTTTGCCCGCAACTTCGATGCGTTGGTGAAGACGGCTACGCCGGCGCAGATGTTTTTGATGGACCCGCGGGTGGCCACCAAAGCGGAATCAGGGGAGTAGGCTATGTGGGAAGACTTCTATTGGAACTGGCGGGCATTCTGGTGGGGGTTCTTCCACTTCTTTGCTTCTCCTGAGCAGCATTATCGCCGGGCTCGATGGGCAAAAGAGGAGCGGATGAGCCGCTGGAGGTAGGGCATGGCAGACGAGGACTACGATCCCGAAGAACCGGACGAGAGCGACGTATGCCCTCACGGTAAGGGGTTCAGTGAGTATTGCGGTATCTGTGACGAGGAAGATGATTGGGACGAAGGCTCCGAAGAGATCCCCGTCTGCCCTGAGTGCGAAGGTGACGACCTGGAAGTAATCGGCGAGGACGAAGACGGCAACAATGAGTATCTCTGCAATGATTGTGGAGAGCGTTTTACGGACTGGGAGGAAGACGATGGGTGAGATGTGGTTGAGTGACATTGAGCAGACGCGGAAGATATTGGCGCAGGAGAACACCATCGAGGAACTCCGGGCTGAATCCAAGCAGCTTCGCACGGAGTTTGAACGGACGCGGGAGATCGTGGGCGAGTTGGTTTTGAAGTTCCTGGGCCACCGGCACTCTCGGCGGGACGAGCGGGACGCGGCATTGGAGGCGCACTTCAATCTGGGGCCGGAGAAGTTCACGGGGTTGCCGGTCAAGTAAACATGGAGGGCAATATGCGTAAACATGAAGAATGGAAACACGACAAGGAGTTTCACTCTCTGCTTTTGAGCCTCAATCAGGCGCTTGTAGTGGTGAAACGAGTGCTTCCGTACCTCGAAGAGGCTAATGCCGACGAGGTTGTGAAGGGGGTGTCCTTAGCTTCACACGTTGCTCGTCAAGAAGCCTTGTTGGCGTCAGATTTATACACTGCGGAGCTTATCAAAAAGACGAGAGAGTTGTATCTACTACATGGCATTGACCCTTCTTGTTTGGACGCTTCAGAGGTGGAGTGTCAGGAGAACATTGCTCGTCGGGAGAGATACAAAGCGAACGGGTACAAAGGGGAGTGGTAAGTCCAAAATTTGGAGATGAAAGAGGAGGATGGGGATGGCAAACGAGTTTGGCTTGACTAACGAAGAACAAGAGTTCAATGAGGTGACGGCATTCCGTGAGGCTGCAATCGCGGACGGATGGGATGCAAAACCGGGATCTGCTGCGGAATTGATTGAGGATTATGCGCATCTTACGAAAGAAGATTTTGCGATGCACGTAGTCTCTCGCAGGAACGTGGGGAAATGGAAGTTCCAGGCCGAGTTGAACATTTGGGGGCCGGACGGCTTGGCTGTTGGGTTGTTGAGTCCGATCTACAACTGGGAGGAGATCAAAGGCGGTCTCCGTCGCTGCAATGAATGCGGCAAACAGGATGTAGAGACACAGAGGTACAGCTTTGCAGGACGTTGCTGTGAGGAGTGCAGGCCCAAGTTGGCTGCGCAATACGAAAAGCCAGGATGGACGAACTAGAGGAGGATGGAATGGGGATAGTGTTGATTGGTTTGGACCTGGAAACGAGTGGCCTTGAGCCCAAGGCGGATCGGCTGATTGAGATTGGAGCGGTTGTCTATGATTGGGACACCAAGATGCCGATGCAGATTCTCTCGGAGTTGATCGACCCAAAGATGGAGAACGACGAGTTCAAACTTCCAGAGGAGATCACGAAGATCACCGGAATCACAGAAGATGCTTTGGGGAAGTACGGCGGTTTCGAGCGGGACGTGTTGGTGAAGCTGGACTCGATGATTCAGTTCGCCGATTACTTCGTCGCCCACAATGGCAACCTGTTTGACCGGCCTTTTCTGGAGGAGGCGTATCGGCGGAATCAGATGGTTCTTGTGGAGAAGCCGTGGGTTGATACAATTTCTGACATCAAATTTCCCGAGGAGATCAAGGCTAGGAACCTGCATCACCTGGGCGCTGACCACATGACCCTCAACCCCTTCAGACATCGTGCCGTCTTCGATGTGCTGACGATGTTTAAGGTGCTTGAATGTTATGACCTCAATGCAGTCATTGCGCGGTCGCAGGAGCCAACGCTTTTCGTGCAGGCTGTCGTGAGTTTCGCTGAGAACCAGAAGGCGAAGGATTTCTCTTTCAGGTGGAACCCGGAGCAGAAGAAGTGGTGGAAGGGCATGAAGCAAAGCGACTTCGAGGCAGAGAAGAGCCTGTGGCAATTCACATCGCGGTTACTTGACGGGCCGCTGGAGTAGGAGGGGATGATGGAGCAAAAGATCACAATTGGTAGGCCGCCAGAAGTGACGGCCGCCGTAGCCGCGCTAGACAGTCTCTTGAGGCTGGAAGTTGGAGATATTGCTTATTTCGATCCTCCGCTTGAAAAAGCTGTGGTCGATTCTCTTTTCCGACTACTACTTGCGGTTAATAGGGGTTGGAGAATAACGACTGGACCTGAGCCGAAACTGGGGTGGTGGGCTTCGTTGAGGAGGAGCATGAATTATCCTGTTGATATTTTCGGCCATGCGGTTCCGCAGACCATCAAAGAAGTGGAGCGGACGAGGTAGATATGAATCAATTCTTCACAGTGGATGGCGCCAAACTTGCGACCGCGAGGATCGAGGCGGGGATGAGCATGGAGGATGTCAGTGCCAAGATCGGCGGGAACAAGAGTAGCTTGTCGAGGTGGGAGCGCGGAATAATTCATCCCACGGAACGTGCTATTCTCAAGTTAGTCGTGTTACTCAATCGAGTGGATTTTGTTAAGGAGAAAGAGGGAGGGAATCATGGGGAATGAATTGACAACAACGCAGAAGGAGACTCGGCTGGCGATGCCAGCGCCGGAGTTCTCGAACGATCAGATCAGGCTCCTGGGGGAGACTGTAGCGAAGGGATGCGACCAAAATGAACTGGCCTTTTTCCTTCAGGTGGCAAAACTGAAGCGGTTGGACCCGTTTACCGGGCAGATCCATGTGGTGAAGCGGTGGGACTCGATGGCCGGGAAAGACAAGATCACGATACAAACAGGAATCGATGGTTTTCGCGTGATCGCCGCAAGGACCGATGAGTTAGCCGGCATCGATGATCCAGAGTACGATACCGAGGAAGGCGAGCATCCGAACGTCGCCAAAGTGACGGTCTACCGCTACGGCCGCAACGACGAGAAGATTACTTACAAGGCGACGGCAAGGTGGTCGGAGTATGCCCAAACCAAGAGGGATGGCGGTCTTGGCCCTATGTGGAAGAAACTCCCTTGGCTCATGCTCGGGAAATGTGCAGAAAGTTTAGCTCTCCGCAAAGCCTTCCCCGACGAACTCAGTGGCATGTACACGAACGAAGAGATGGAGCAGGCCGACAACGATCAGCCGGGCGCACCGGCAGGCAAGCCGCAGGTCCAGATGCCCCGCAGCACGGACGAGAAGAAGGCGGATCTGGCAAAGCAGCAAGCGAAGGCAGAGACGGTCAAGCAGAACCCTCCGGCGGCGCAGCAGGGGGCAGCGCAGGGCCAGCCGAAGGCAGAGGAGATCAGCGGAGAGATCGAGAAGGTCAGCCCCGGCAAGGGAGCGCAGGAGGGGACACTCTGGTTGGTTGTGAACAAGAAGGTGATCTGCGTACCGGCAAACCTGATCGACGCGGAAATGTGTGTCGGCGCCAAGATTCTGATTATGGCGGTCGAACTGAAGGGCGGCGAGATCAAGAAGTATCTAGCTGTTTCGGTGGAGATTGTCGTACCTCCGGCGCAGGAAGGAGAAATAATCGATGCTGAGGTGAGTGAGCCAGAAACGAAGCATGAACCAGGGACTCCAGATCCGGTACTTGAGGAAGCTCGGGCGGCGGGGTTGGGCGGGATCTTCGATGATGCTCCGCGGAAGGCGGCATCGAAGGAGAATCCTGGGACTCCAGACCGGGCGCCGACAGGGGAAGCGACGAAGCCGGGAACCATCGGAATCAAACGCGCAAAGCGCATTTATGCCATCATCGGGCAGAATCACAAGAATACGAACTTCACCGAGGCAGAATTGAAGAGGTTTCTCTCTGCGCTTCCCGCTCCTCTTGAACATCTCCGCGATCTCGAAATTGGGATGTACGAGCAGGTGGAGAAGTGGGCCACTGGAGAGGAAGACTTCCAA
>Ga0302188_10002565_pt1 | contig 13139 bp, 5 predicted proteins | sample II_Bog_E2_1_FD_198783 | JGI IMG/M metagenome (GOLD analysis project Ga0302188, IMG submission 198783) | Peat permafrost microbial communities from Stordalen Mire near Abisko, Sweden - II_Bog_E2_1 | ecosystem: Environmental > Terrestrial > Soil > Wetlands > Peat | place: Sweden: Abisko, Stordalen... | reverse complement strand
TGAAAGAACCTACCGTTTTGCCAAGTCGTATTCCTAATCTGTTGGTTAACGGATCATCAGGGATTGCAGTTGGTATGGCAACCAATATGGCACCACACAATTTAACTGAAGTAGTGGATGCAACAATTGCCTACATTCAAAATAACAACATTGAAATTTCCGAGATATTAAAATATATTAAAGCCCCCGATTTTCCAACCGGAGGTATTATCTATGGATATGCAGGGGTAAAGGAAGCACTGGAAACTGGACGGGGAAGAATTGTTGTCCGTTCGAAAGTGGAAATTGAAACTGACGCACAGGGACGTGAAAAAATCGTTATCAATGAAATCCCTTACCAGGTAAACAAAGTTGAACTCATCAAAGCTATTGTGGCTTTAGTGGAAGATAAAAAGGTTGAAGGGATAGCTCATATCAATGACGAATCCGACCGTGAAGGTATGCGTATTGTTGTGGATATTAAAAGGGATGCAAATTCGAGTGTGGTTTTGAATAAATTATTTAAATATACCGCGCTGCAATCTTCGTTTAGCGTAAATAATATAGCCCTTGTAAACGGTCGTCCACGTATGCTCAATGTGAAAGACCTGATTCATTATTTCGTCGAACATCGTCATGAAGTAGTGATCCGTCGTACCCGTTTCGAATTGGGAGAAGCCGAAAAACGTGCCCATTTGCTGGAGGGTTTTATGATCATTCTCGATAATCTGGATGAAGCCATTAAGATTATCCGTGATTCTAAAACACCGGAAGAAGCACGTACCCGATTGATGGAACGTTTCGCATTATCGGAGATTCAATCGCGTGCGATTGTTGAAATGCGTTTGCGTCAACTGACAGGAATGGAACAGGATAAACTTCGTGCAGAATACGCAGAAGTTATGGCCCTTATTGACCGTTTGAAAGAAATTCTTGATAAAATTGAATTGCGAATGCAAATCATTACCGATGAACTTCTTGAAGTCCGGGCAAAATATGGTGATGCACGCCGTACACAGATTGTATATTCTTCCGAAGAATTTAATCCGGAAGATTTCTATGCGGATGATGAAATGATTATTACCATTTCACATTTGGGATATATTAAACGGACTGCCTTATCCGAGTTCAGATCACAGAACCGTGGTGGTGTCGGTTCCAAAGGCAGCGATTCACGTGACGAAGATTTTATTGAATATATCTACCCTGCTTCGATGCACAATACCATGTTGTTCTTTACTACAAAAGGGAAATGTTATTGGCTAAAGGTTTACGATATTCCTGAAGGGAGTAAGATTTCTAAAGGCCGTGCCATTCAGAATATGTTGAATATTGATGGTGATGATAAAGTGAATGCATTTATCCGTGTTAAAGGATTGAATGATTCGGAATATATCAACTCCCATTATTTGATCTTTGGTACTAAAAACGGTGTAATCAAGAAAACATCCCTGGAAGCCTATTCTCGTCCACGTTTAAATGGAGTAAATGCCATTACAATTCGCGAAGATGATCAGGTAATACAGGTTCGTCTTACCGATGGAAACTCCGAAGTATTGATGGCTAACCGCAATGGACGTGCAATTCGTTTCCCAGAGTCTAAAGTCCGTCAGATGGGTAGGACAGCTACAGGAGTAAGAGGAATGACTCTGGATGACGATGGACAGGATGAAGTTATCGGAATGATTTGTGTAAACAAGGATGACAATGAAAACATCATGGTAGTTTCGCAACAGGGTTATGGAAAACGTACGTTACTGGATGACGAAAACGGAGAACCGGTATATCGGGTTACCAATCGTGGAGGAAAAGGGGTAAAGACCATTAACATTACGGAGAAAACAGGAAAACTTGTTGCTATCAAAAATGTGACGGATGAAAGTGACTTGATGATTATCAATAAATCGGGTATTACCATTCGTTTGAAATGTGCTGATTTCCGTGTTATGGGACGTGCAACTCAAGGTGTTCGTATGATTAATCTTGAAAAAAGGAATGATGAGATTGCTTCGGTTTGTAAAGTAATGTCAGAAGTAATTCCTGACGAAGTAATTGAAGAATTGTTGGGCGAAATAGCCAATGAAACAAATACCGATGATAAGGTCATTGTAAAACAGGTCAATAAAGATTCAATAATTGATGAAGATTCAGATCTTGATGAAGATGAAGATTCGGATTCTGAAATTGAAGAAAATACAGAAGATTAATTATCACCCGAAAGAACTGATGCCATGATGTCAGTTCTCATTTAATTATTAATATAAAAAAATATTACACGTCATGAAAAAAATTATTTTATCCCTGTTTTTGGTAATAAGCTTTACACTTTCTTTTGCCCAAAAGTCAAATATTTCAAAAGCAAAGAATAAGGCTTTAATGGAAAGTCCGGATTTTACCGGAGCAAGAGTTGCTATCAAATTAGCATTGAATGATTCAACCACAAAAAATCTGGCTGAAACATGGTATGTTGCAGGTTTGATTGGAAATAAGGAAAATGAAACATTGTATCAAAAGGCTCTGTTAAAACAACCATTTGATACGATTGTGAAAGGAACTGCTTTGATGGAATCGTACAATTATTTTGTCCAGGCACTCAAATTAGATCTACTGCCTGATGCAAAAGGAAAAGTAAAACCACGTTATCAAAAAGATATTAAAGGCTTTTTGAAAGATTACTATTCCATACAACAGAATTTGATCTCTTACGGAGCTTATCAATTTGAAAAGAAAAACTACGAAGGTGCAGTGAAAACATTCGAAGCTTACCTTGCAATTCCAAAAATGCCGATCATGAATAATGAACTGAAAATGGATTCAACATATAATATGATAACATATTATACAGCTGTATCGGCTCAAAATGCAAAAATGAATGACAAAGCAATTAGCATTTACGAAAGCCTGAAAGATAAAAAATATGAAACAAAATCGGTATATCAATCGCTTTATCAGGAATATGTTGATAAAAAAGATACTGCTAATTTTGTAAAAGTACTGAAAGATGGGTCAGAATTGTTTCCTGCTGATGTTTGGTTTTTGCAAAATCTGATTAATTACTTTATCTTTTCAAAAGATACAAAAGATGCTTTACAATATTTAGATAAAGCAATCGAACGTGAGCCAAAATTAGCTCAATACCGTTATGTGAAAGGAAATTTGGATGAATCAATGGGAAATATTGATGAAGCAATCGCTGCTTTTGATAAAGCGATTGAATTAGATCCAACTATGGCTGAAGCTTATGCAGGTAAAGGTCGTTTGTTTTTCAATAAAGCTGTGAAAATGTCGGAAGAAGCCAACAAAATTAAAGATAACAAGCTTTATAACATTGAAACGAAAAAAGTAGATGATGCTTTCAGATTGTCACTTCCATTCTTCAAAAAAGCTGCTGAACTCAATCCAAAAGAAATAGAATACAAGAAAACACTTAAGACTTTGTATTACCGTTTAAAAATGGATGCCGATTTCGAAGCTGTAAAGAAGGAAATTGACGCCATGTAATCGTAGATAGATTAATCGTAACAGAGGCTATTCGCAAATGCGGATAGCCTCTGTTATTTTTTTACTTAATGATCATATTTAAATTCAGACTTCCCGACTCCTCGCATAGTCTGTAGTCGGCATTTATTTCTAATACAAAGCAAACATTATTTAAACTTTTTTAATATCAATTATTTTCAGAAAAAAATCAACTAAATTTCGATAAATGCTTACTTCTCCTGATTTTAAACCCTTTTGTATTTTAGCTCCTTAGTAGCGCAGCAATAAACTCTAACTCACTCCCCCTTATTTTTGGATTCAATGAACTCTGAGAATGTTTCTTAAATTGATCATATTCTTCAATAAGAATTTTTTCTAGGGGTTTGTTTTAAGTTGTAAATAGATAATGGGTAAATAAAATCTTGTACCCGATTTTCATAAATAATGGAATAAGGGTTATTCGTATAGTGTTTTTTTTGCTGCTAAGAGGTTGATTCTAATGATTTCTTCAATCTAATTCATCCTCTTTTTACTTTCTTAGTTCCTGTATTCTCGCAAAATAAAGTTGTCGGTACTTAGTATGCCTCCGGTCATCCCTATCTTTTAGGAGCATTTCTTAACATTTATCTTTGTAAATCAATAAGCAAAGAAATAAAATCAAAAACCAGTACTTGGTAGCAGATTTAGCAAATCGTATCCCAGTGGCATGAAAGCGGATTATCCCTATTAATTTCGTGAACAAGAGCATTTGAACCTGATTCATTTTACCGGTTGGAATAAATGGAATGTGAATTATCTCAGACATTTACTAAAAGTATGTTACCCCTATTAATAAAAAAAATATTGTTCCCCGATGATCAGTAAGTTTGAAGTCGAATATTCCAATAGAGGTAGGTTGTTTTAATTTCGCATCATAGTAAAACGGATCACTACTAATTTCAAGCTAAATTAAAAGTCTATAAAAACCAGATTTTAATCTGCTTTTATGAACTTTTATAGTTGACGGGATGTACTACTCTGAAGTCTTATAGTTCACTTCGCCGGAAAATGAACTATGCCCGATACAAAAAAAAACTGTCACCGGTTATTGGTGACAGTTTTCTGATTATTAACGAAGGGTAAAACTATTCGTCAAGAACATTTATTGTTTCTATTTCCCAGGCTGGATCACCTCCGGTATTCGAATCATATTTGAAGGCAATTCTGATTTTCTTATTATCATAAGCTGCTAAACTTATCGGACCTGAACTTGCCCAGGTCCATGTGAAAGTTGCCGGATAAGTAACCGTCATTTTATCCCAGGTAGCAGTAACAGGATTATCAACATAATTTGTCGATATATAACACCCTGCCATATTAGCAAGAACCATATCGGAAGTAACATAATTAAATGCCTGTTGGTAAGTAAGAATTGGGTTGACACGATCAGTTAAGTTGATTTCCGGAGAAACTAACCACATTTCAGATGCGCCTTTGCCATAAGCATTTGCATAGGCATAACCAACGCCTGCATACGTTTTCCATGTGTATTGTAAAGGAGTACTTGTAGAACCATTTACCGTATTTATTGACGTAAAGCTTCCTAAATCTGAAACGAAATTTTCAGCAAATACTTCAGAATTAATAAATTGCCAGGTGCCGTTTTTGAGTGTGAATTTAGCTGTTGTCTGGCCTGTAGTATTATAATTTAACCATTCTGAACCATCATAGATAAATACTGTCGCAAGTTGGGTTGTGACGCTGCTTGCATAATATTTATAACGTATAAGTTTCAAATCACCCTTTAAAGCATATGGATAATTGACTTTTAAGAAAACGGGAATATAAAAATTCGCATCGATCGTTGCAGAAAAATCATGACTGTATCCGGGTTGAGAAGAAGTTAATTTTCCCATTGCTTCATAGTCAGTAGCAATCAAAGTATATTTATTTGTTACAGCTATTTTTGTTGTATCAGAACTTTGATTGAATGTTATCATTGCGGTCGATTTAGGATCGGCATACAGATATTTGGCATTCAACAATAAAGGAATACATGCTGCAAACTGTTTCTGGCTAATAAATAATTTGTTGGCTCCTATAGCTGTTGCAGCTACATAAGTTGAATCTGTAGTCAGTTCTGCATTCAGACTCTTAATGATCGCATTTATAGCTGCAGAATCAGTTGCATTTAATGCAGTTTTTAATTGAGTATTCATCAAAGTAACTGAATCAGTAACCGGTTTTTTAATTGTTGTTGCAATGCTAAGGTAATCTGTTGAAATAAAAGTATAAGTATAATTAGCTAAATTTGTAGGACTTGTTGCATATCCGGGGAAATTAGCTGCATTGAAATCTTTACAGCCGGTAAAAAAGGCTAAAATTGCCAAACTTACTATAAAATATATTTTTTTCATTATTACTATTTTTTATTGAATGAATGATTCGGATTAAAATCTGATTTTCAAACCCATTGACCAGGTACGGCCAAAACCATAGAATACAGTAGCTGTTTTCCAGGTATGATCAGCTCCATCGGTAGCATCTGAAATATAGGTTGCATCCAGTAAGTTGAATATATTCCCTACTAAAGTAGCATCATAATCTCCGATTTTGAAACGGTAGTTTGCGTTGAAATCACATGTGACTGCATCAGGTATTTGCCATGGTTGAGCGAAAGTTGACTGAGCAAGAGTTGTTCCAACTGATGAAATGTTGAAATACGAATAATTCCGGCCAAAATAATTACCATCCAATCCAATACGGAAACCTTTCAGAATTTGATAATTTACACCTAAAGCAGCTGTTGTTTGAGCTGAATTACCAACGTGTATTCCCTGAAGGTTTACTTTGACAACTCCTTGTTGAGGACTTAATAGTTTAACTATATTCCCATTTGGATCAACCGGTTGTCCCTGACTATCGTAAAGGTAACCTGTTGCATTATTTTGCCATTTCCAATCACCCAATGAAGCCATTCCTGTAATTTCAAGATCTTTTACAGGTTTTGCAACAAAATCAAGTTCTATTCCCTGTGCCAGTTCATCTACTCCGGTTAAATTGGCTACCAAACTATTTTGTGTGTTTGCGTTTATAGCCCGAACCAATGTTTTATCAATCCAGTCTGTACGATAGACATTCAAATTAGCCGTAAAATATTTAGAACGGTATCCGTATCCCAGTTCTGCTGAAAATGCTTTTTCATTTACTGCATTCGGATTTAATTGGTTACTGTTTGTTGATTGTAAGAATGCACCTCCTGAAAAGAAAGGAGCCTTTGAAATGACACCAATATTAGCAAAAACATTGTTATTTGCATTTAAGTTATAGTTTGCTCCACCTTTCAAAGAGAAACCGGTAAAGTTTGCAGTTTTTGACATTGCATCTGCAGGATTGTAATAGAAACGGTCATAACGCCAATCCGAAGTATTTGAAGCAGAACCTGAAACAAAAGCACTTAATCCGTTCTTGTTGTATTCAGCCTGACCGAAAAGACCTTCACTGGCAACAAACCCATCATAGTCACGATAAACAATATCACCTACTCCTAATTTTTTAGTTTCCCATGCACTATTACTTAAAAGCGGACGCAATGAAGTAGCATCGATAAAGTAATTACCACCATATAAATCCGTAATGACATTCTGATGAGTACCTTTATAATAACGTAAATCAACACCACCGTAGAAATCAATATCCTGTCCTATTTTAGTATTGTAAGTTGATAATGCACCCACCCAGATATGATCATTGACAGCATCGGACATAATCATTTTTGAACCTGTATCGCTTGCTTTATTCAATGCGTAAATTGCTCCATAATTAAATGTCCCATCAAGATTGCGAAAAGTCGTATTCGGAACGCCAAGGTTTGATCCGTACCAGTTTGTCCGGTCAGTACTTGTGTAACCTTCGCCTCCCCAGCCACCACCATGACCTAATGAAAGGTAGGCAACAGTCGAAAGACTTGATTTTTCATCAATGGTCCAGAAATGATTCAAAGATATCTGAGGTTTGTTATAATAATTGTATGATGATTCTTTGCGTTGACCATCCATATCATAACCATACGAAGCATTATATTTATATTTAAGCGGTTGTTTTTGCCACTCGGATATTAAAAGTTGGTCGCCTATGTTACGTTGATTGTGCCATTGTGGTGCAGAAAATGCGGTAAATGATAATTGTTGATCATCGCTTATTTTTTTAGAAATGTTTACAAAATAGGAATATGCTTCGAATTCTGTACCTTGTATATATCCATTACTAGCAGTTTTAGATCCTAATAAAGTAACTGCCCAATTATTCGGAGTCAAACCTGTCGAAACTGAAAATCCGATTTTGTTATATCCATCATTTCCAATACCGTAAGATACTGACCCTCCTTTTAAAGCATCAGTTGATCGGGTCACAACATTGATCGATCCACCAATTGAAGGAGCAGCTATTTTTGAAGCACCTAAACCACGTTGAACCTGCATAGAACGGGTCACATCAGCTAACGCCCCCCAATTTGACCAGTAAATACCTCCCCATTCCATGTCATTCATGGGAACTCCATTAATCATGACGGCAATATTTGGCGCTTCAAATCCACGTATATTGACACGTGAGTCTCCATATCCACCACCTTGTTTGGTAGCATATACACCTGGAGTCGATTTTAAAATTTCAGGAAATTCCTGTGTGCCCAGTTTTGTTTCAATCATTACCGGATCAATTACAGAAAGGGCAACCGGAGTCTTGCGTCGTATTGCAATTGATGAAGTCACAGTCACATCATTTAATCCGATAGCTTCCGTTTCTAAAGCGATATTGCCAAGATTTTGATTTTCTGTTGATACTTCTATTGTCTTACTGAAATAACCGATATAGGAAATGACAAGATTTTGCTTTCCTGATGAAATTTTTATCGCAAAACTACCATCAAGTCCGGTGCTGACACCGGTAGCCGTTCTGGAATTTAAAACGGTTACACCTACAAGTGCTTCGTTTGTGGTTTTATCGACCACAATTCCTTTTACAAATCCTTGCGAAAATGAAAGCTGGGCCATCATCATCACAATTAAAAAAGAAAAAACTTTCTTCATAAAATTGTTGAATTAATTAAACGTAGTTTTATTTCTGTTAGTAATATGTACAAATATACGTTTTTCCCTGTTAAAAACTATTTAATGAGGATAATATTTATCAACAATTTCATTTCAAAAATGAACTGTTTTCATTTTAAAATTTAGATTATTCATCCCATCTTTCAGATTGAAATGAAGTGATCACTAATTAACTATTAATTTAGTTAATTGTAAGTGGGTTTATTTAAATTTGATATTACAACTCAAAGATTAACGAAAGGTTAAAATTACATTTTCAAGTGTACAAATTAAAGTTTAATGAATATTATGGTTGTTCAACAACACTAATTCATAAAACATGTGTTAAAACAAAAAATATTGATGAATATCTTCAGGATGTTTTATTATTCAAAAAAGACTACCTTTGTACTGTTTTAAAATTTGATATTTATATTGATGAATTACGATAAGAAATTTATGATCAAAGCTATTGCTTTGTCTGTAGAAAATATAAAAAGAGGAGGCGGACCATTTGGTGCCGTTATTGTAAAAGAGGGTAAAATTATTGCTACAGGTGTAAACCGGGTTACTGCGAATACTGATCCTACTGCACATGCTGAAGTAAATGTGATTCGTAAAGCAGCTAAAAAACTTGGAACCTTTGATTTGGTTGGATGTGACATTTATACTTCGTGCGAACCCTGTCCAATGTGCTTAGGTGCCATTTACTGGGCTCATCTTGATAAAATATTTTATGGTAATTCAAAGACAGATGCTAAAAATATTGGTTTTGACGATTCTTTTATTTACGATGAAATTGATTTGAGTCCCGAAAACCGTCAGGTACAAACCGAACAAAAACTTCGTGAAGAGGCAATTAAGGCTTTTGATTCCTGGAGGTTGTCTGTTGATAAAGTGTGTTATTAGTTGATTGGTTGATTGGTTGATTAGTTAATTGGTTAATTAGTTAATTTGTTAATTAGTTAATTAGTTGATTGGTTAATTAGTTAATTAGTTGATTGGTTAATTAGTTGATTGATTGATTAGTAGATTGGTTAAATGGTTATTTGGACATTACATCAATCAATTGTAGATTTTAAATTGTGTATATCTTAAATAGTAAATAGTAAATGATTGATTTATTAGATAATAAATTTTAAATTAGAAGTTATTACCGTTATATGTAAATGATTTTTTATATTCATCCTTTAATTTGATAAATTATGGCAAATAATTTTGAATCATTAGATGTCTGGAAAGAATGTCGTTTATTCCGAATACAAATTTCAAGTGTAGTTAAAACTTTCCCGTCAGAAGAAAAATACAGGTTGACAGACCAGATCATCAGAGCAAGCAGATCGGTAACTGCAAATATAGCTGAAGGTCATGGACGATTTCATTATCAGGAAAACAGTCAGTTTTGTCGTCAGGGACGTGGATCATTAACAGAAACGTTTGATCATCTACTATGTGCATTTGATGAGAAATATATCAGTGAAATTCAATTAAATCAATTTAGAGTACAATATGAATTATGTCTCAAATTATTAAATGGATATATAGGTTTTTTGCAAAAACAAAAAGAACAATCTAAATCCAATAACCAATCAACGAATCTCTAATAACCAATCAACCAATCTCTAATAACCAATCACCAATCACCAATTAACCAATTAACCAATCACCAATTAACCAATCACCAATTAACCAATCACCAATTAACCAATCACTAATTAACCAATAACAAAGAAATTGATTCTTTCCGATTTTCAACAACTTTATGCTCATCATCCGCAAGTGAAAGCACTTGTAAACTGGGCTTCTTCACTCGAACCAAACGTAAAAATTTCAGGTTTGAGCGGATCATCATCTTCGTTAGTTGTAGCATCGCTGTTTAAAGCGCATCCCAATATCCATATCTTAGTGTTGGATGATGCAGATGAAGCGGCTTATATGTACAATGATTTAAAACAAATTCTCTCCACGGAAGAAGTATTTTTCTATCCATCGTCATTTAAACGTGCCATTAAACTGTCACAACTGGATACTTCCAATGAAATACTACGTACGGAAGTAATGAATCATTTGGCCAATATTTCAATACCATGTATTGTGGTTACTTATCCTGAATCACTGATGCAAAAAGTGGTTTCTGCCAACAGTATGAAATCACGAATGTTGAAAATCCATGTGGGTGAAAGTCTTGGAATAGAGTTCATTGTAGAAGTATTGCTTGAATATAAGTTCGAAAGGGTCGATTTTGTTTATGAACCAGGCCAGTTCTCGGTACGCGGGGGTATTGTCGATATATTTTCGTTTGCCAATGAATTGCCCTATCGGTGTGACTTTTTTGGAGATGAAGTAGAATCGATCCGTATATTTGATATTGAAACTCAATTATCGCAGGAAAAGAAAACTGAAATTATTATTATTCCTGATTTACAGCTTGATTTGCGATCACCTCATGTATCTTTCTTTGAATTTATACCTTCTTCATGCTGGTTTAGCTTTTCAAATGTAGCTTTCATTCGTGAAAGATTAAATCAACATTATGATGAAGCATTGGTAAAAGCCAATGAAACAGATCATAAAACACCTCATCTGGCAAAATCTCAAATAACGGGTGACCAGTTCGTGGATCAGGTTCAGTCGTTCCGTAAAATGGAGTGGGGGGAAAAGACCTATTTTCAAACTAAATTAACAATTTCTTTCAATACTTCACCACAACCTATATTTCATAAGAATTTCGATCTGGTAAGTGAAAATCTGAAGAACTGGCTTAAAGAGGATTATAAAATTTACATCCTAAGCGACAGTTCAAAACAAACCGACCGTATTGCTGCTATTTTTTCAGACAGGGGTGATGCCATCACCTTTCAACCTGTTAAAAGTACTTTGCATGAAGGGTTTATAGATCACGATTTGTCCTTACTTTGCTATACAGATCATCAAATTTTCGATCGCTTTCATAAATACCAGCTTAAAACAGATAAAACACGTCTTGGAAAAGTGGTGATGACTCTTAAAGAGTTGAATCAGTTTCAGATTGGAGATTATATGGTGCATGTTGATCATGGTGTGGGCACTTTTGGCGGATTGGTACGAACGAATGTCAACGGCAAAATGCAGGAAATGGTTAAACTCATTTATAAAGATGACGACATTATTTTTGTAAGCATTCACGCATTACACCGTATATCAAAATACAAAGGAAAAGAAGGCGAAGCTCCCCGGATTAATAAACTTGGTTCGGGAGCCTGGGAAAGACTGAAAGAAAGAACCAAAACAAAGGTCAAAGACATTGCCCGTGAACTGATTAAGCTTTATGCAAAACGAAAAGCTGAACAGGGTTTTCAATACTCGCCTGACAGCTATTTGCAACATGAACTCGAGGCATCATTTATTTACGAAGATACGCCCGATCAGGTGAAAGCCACTGCCGATGTAAAAAAGGATATGGAATCACTTCTTCCAATGGACCGGCTGGTTTGCGGAGATGTTGGATTCGGAAAAACAGAAGTAGCAATCAGGGCTGCTTTTAAAGCCGTTACCGACAGCAAGCAGGTTGCTATACTTGTTCCTACTACCGTGTTGGCTTTGCAGCATTATAATACCTTTAAAGACCGTCTCAAGGAATTCCCATGTACGATTGAGTACCTGAGCCGTGCAAGAACGGGTAAACAGTCAGCCGAAGTCCTTGATCGTTTATCGAAGGGACAGGTTGATATTGTTATCGGAACGCACAAACTGGTAAGTAAATCGGTAAAGTTTCAGGATCTGGGTTTATTGATTATAGACGAAGAACAAAAATTTGGTGTTACTGTCAAAGAAAAGCTGAAAGAAATGAAGATTAATGTCGACACATTGACTATGACAGCTACACCGATACCCCGGACATTGCAATTCTCATTAATGGGAGCACGCGATTTATCCATCATTAATACACCACCACCTAACCGGTATCCTGTTCAGACTGAAATACATTTATTCGATGAAGATGTGATCCGTGAAGCCATTCAAATTGAAATGAACCGTAACGGACAGGTTTTCTTCGTGAATAACCGTATTCAGAATATATATGTTATTGAGAATATGATTAAACGGTTAGTCCCCGGTTGCCGTGTTGCAGTGGGACATGGACAAATGCCTGCCAATAAACTGGAAGAGGTTATTATTGATTTTATTGATTATGAATATGATGTGTTGGTGGCAACCACCATTATCGAATCGGGAATTGATATTCCGAATGTAAATACGATTATCATCAATAATGCTCAGAATTTTGGTCTGAGTGATTTGCATCAATTAAGAGGAAGAGTTGGACGTAGTAATCGAAAAGCTTACTGCTATTTGATAGCTCCTGAAACAAGTTTGCTTACCCCTGAAGCAAAACGACGGTTACAGGCCATTGAAACATTTGCAGAATTAGGAAGTGGATTTAATATTGCCATGCAGGATTTGGATATCCGGGGTGCCGGGAATATGTTAGGTGCTGAACAAAGCGGATTTATTGCAGATTTAGGGTACGAAACGTATCAGAAAATTTTGAATGAAGCAGTTCACGAATTAAAAGATGAGGAATTTGCTGATTTATACGCCGATGAACGTGCCGAAAACACTTCTTCCAAT
>Ga0302188_10002563_pt1 | contig 13140 bp, 9 predicted proteins | sample II_Bog_E2_1_FD_198783 | JGI IMG/M metagenome (GOLD analysis project Ga0302188, IMG submission 198783) | Peat permafrost microbial communities from Stordalen Mire near Abisko, Sweden - II_Bog_E2_1 | ecosystem: Environmental > Terrestrial > Soil > Wetlands > Peat | place: Sweden: Abisko, Stordalen... | reverse complement strand
AATTATTTATACTTATAATGACCAAACGAAAATAATCATCCCGCACCTTAATTATGTTGATACTGGAGACTGGAGAAATAAAGACACATTGACAGCATTGATACTCTAATTCTGTGATTCTGTTCAGTCCTGCTGCAATGCATCAACTCACTCATGATTCATATGTCTAGGAAGAAAAATTCATTCTATGGTGCGCATCTCAAATCACAAATGCCAACCGAGAATTCTTCTCTATCATATGAGCATTAAACAGTTGTTTTCTCGCTCACTGAATAGGACTTTGTTATTCAATATCTCATCACTACAATTTCTTAGGTAGCAACAATTGATGTTAACGAAATTAGTGTGGACGGCATCGGGTAGTTGAGTGGGCAGTTACTCTGGAGGTATCAAAAACCTAATCAAATCGCCTGTGAACTCTAAAGTGTATAAGGCTGAACTGCGGATGTCCATACTGTTTAAAAACTTTAGACAGTTTAACCAAATCTTAGCTGGAGGCGCTCATCTATAGCCTTGGGGTAATACATAAAAAAACTGACCATAATTCAATACGATATGAACCTATGTGAACATGTATCAAAATCTGCGAAATGCGAAAAAAGTACATTTCTTCGTATATGTAGGAAGCAGAAATATAATTTTTAAAAAGGAAAACGAAGAAAGAAGTTTGGCCGCTATCTCAACCTTTTCGTGGTTGTTGTCGTTGTTTTAGACTGACAAGACGAAGGAAAGTCAATAATGGAGTTCTATTCCGAGTATGGACACAAACGAAACTAATAGCCTTAGATGATTGATTCTTACCTATCTTGTAAAACTGTTAATTTTTATTTATAACTCAACAGAATATGACTCAGGATCTTCTTTTGGGAAGGTATTATTTTAATTGCCATCATTGTATCTTAATTAGACTCATCAGATATAAATAACCTACACACTAATTCTGATATTTTATTAATACGAATGAACGGACAGCAAATTGCGGTTTTGATTGCACTCATTGCGGCTGCTTCAGTCCTGTTGCATCATCATCAATCCACTCAGGTCTCTGAGTTCTAGTCCTGGAAGGCCAAATTCAATCTATAGTTTGCATCTCAGTTTGAAAATGTTTACCGTAAAAGAGTCTTCCTTGAAAATTTTGCCAAAATTAAGGCTCACAACGCCAATGAATACAGAACCTATGATATGGGCATAAACCAGTTCTCAGCCCTCACTGAATAGGAGTTTGTTCAGCAATATCTCATCACTACAATTCCTCAAGGCAGCAATAGCATCTAAGTGGACGACATCAGTGTGGGTGACATCGATTGGGTAGCTGAGGGAGCAGTTACTCGCGTCAAGAACCAAGGAAATTGTGGAGCCTGCTGGGCTTTCTCCACTACCGGAGGCATAGAAGGCCTAAGCAAAATAGCCTATGGGACTTTAAAAAGTTTTTCCGAACAGCAACTGATGGACTGCTCAACTTCATATGGAAATCAAGGCTGCAACGGCGGTATAATGGACAACGCCTATAAGTTTGTGATCAAAAATGGCGTATGCACTGATGATGAGTACCCATATAAGGCAGTGAAATCGACCTGCAAAAATTTAACCTGTAAATTCACCATTTCCGGCTTTACTGATATAAAGAACTGTAACGATCTCGCCACTGCAATAACAAGTCGTCCCATATCAGTTGCTGTTGATGCTACCAACTGGTCTCCTTATAAAAGTGGAGTGTTTAATAACTGTAAAGCATCACTCAATCACGGAGTGCTGCTGGTAGGTGCTACTGACCAATATTGGAAGGTGAAAAATTCATGGGGAACCTCCTGGGGTGAATCCGGCTATATACGATTGGCTAGAGGCAACACCTGTGGTATCTGCAATGTGGCCTCCTATCCAAACAAATGATCCTCATCACCCTCTAATTAACCTATTATTATGAAGTATATTGATGGATGGATGGTAGATAACAACAATCAGGCAAGGTCAATAAACCTCTCCTCGACCTCGTACTTGTCTGTTCTCGATTCGAATTCGCTAAATCCTAAAGCCTTCTGCCTTATTTCTGCGAATTGTTTGGACCAGGTCTGCTTGCGTGTAATAAATTCAGCAAATGTCTTCTTCTGCTTCTGCTTGGCCTATTCCTTCATGTATTTAAGAGCATTGATTCGGCGGTCGTCCATTTCTTCATATCGCTTGCGAATCTCCTTTTCCTGTTACATAAGTTTACGTTCTTCATTTTCAGGAAGCAGGTTAAATACTCTTGGTCTCCACTGCACGTCGTAAATTGTTTTTTGAAGAGTATCCTTAGATACACTCTCGCCAATAAAACTCCAGATCTGGTAACCCTTCTCAGTACCGAGCAGGACGAATCGACCAGAAGCCTCCACTTGGAAGAAGTTCATGCCATTGACGATGATGTTCTGTCGAGTGAACTCGAAGTTATAAGGGCGTTTGCCTTTCTCTTTCCCATCGCGGGTGATCAGTCCAAGCGAGAACTTCCCCTTTTCAGGTGATTACTCAGTGATGTTGTAGAGGGCAAAGAAGTTACCGTTACCTGCAAGAACCACTCTATTCTGCAAGTTGTCCTTGATATCGCCTATCTTCGCAATCTAAAGCGATTTGTTGCGGGTGCTGATTTCATAGAAGGAGACTGCGTACCTCACATTAATGCCCTTTTTAGTGCTTTAATCCTAGTTGATCACAGCAAATCTGTTGTTTTGCCAGTCCCAGCTCACATTTCCCACCTCTTCGCGGATCTAAAGGGATGTTATCTCCAAAGGCTCTTCCTTTCTCATTAGGTTGCCAATCTGTATGGCAGTTGCAAAGTGGTTCTTCTTGACAAATTTCCTCAGAGTTATGGCCACCCAATCACCTCGCTCACTCACAAATATTTCTCCATTGCGGGCATGCTCGCTCCAGGCCCTCCACTTGCGTTCCAGTCGAGTTTAAACGTTATAAAGGAATACTCGAGTCGCAGGTACGCTGACTGGGTTGTAATCGATCTCGTAGCACATAACAATGACCCATCCTCCAAACAGCCAGGCCAGCTTCTGTACATGTGGAGTCTTCAAGATGTGTTGTTACTCCTCTGCTGCTCGTACTTCCCGTTTCAGCTGTTCGACTGAATCAAGTTTAAAGAAGCCCACTTCGTTTTGCCCGATGATTGCGAGTGCACGACCATCATTAGCAAATTGGAAGCAGTCGAGAGTTTGATTGGCATGCGCCCTCAATGCTTTGACCTTGATTTCTTATTCAAGTGCCCATACGATGAAGTTCTCTCTGTTTTTACTAAGACCACCATTGGAAGACACCAGCCAGCGCTAATCAGGCGAGAATTTGACATCGACTGGGTTGACCTGCCGCAGCAAGCACTTATATCTTAACATGGCTCCAACATAGATGTGAATACCGTCAGCACAGCATACTGCTAAATAACTTCCCTTTGGAGAGAAAACTACTTTGTTAACAGATTGTCCCACAGCTAATGACTCAGTGCTCAGAGCGGAGTTTGAGCTCTTATCGAGGTGGTCGAGCCAATTAAGGTGCAACAATTTATCTTCTCTGACAAGAAACTGTCCCCGCATCTGCTCATCAAGATTATGCTCGATCTTCTCTTGGGTGACTGAGAAGACTGGGTTCTAAAATTTGCGGTCCTTGTCTGCCTCTTCAATGAAAGTGCGGACGTCATTGATCGAGAAACATTGGAGAGTGTGGTTTTTATCGAATTTCATGTTGTTGAGCTTGCTGAGAGCTGCCTTGGCCTCGGAGGTGGTCTTGTAGGTGATGTAGAGAGTTTGGTTCCCGACATTGCCCTCCTTGCCCACTTAGATACTGACCAACCCATTTTTCTCCCCGATCTTCTTGGCATCTAGAACCTTAGTCTTGAAAAGATTCATGAACTTGTCCTAGTTTTCAGGTTTGAGAACAGGTATTCCGCTAATAATGAACTGATTGAGTAGTTCGTCATCGAGTTCAGGCTTCTTAATTTTCCTGAGGGTGTCGCTCTCTTCCTGCTCGATTTTCTTGCATGCCTCGAGTATAAAAACCTTCATATCGTGATTGTCTTCGATGTCTTTTGAGAAATCAATTTCCTTGTAGAGTTCGATCATATGTTGAAATTATAGGTTGGGTCATTAATGAATAGATATAGTGAAGATTTGAATATTAAGTTGAGTCGATCAAGTCGAAGGGAACTGACGGCGGGATTGTTGTAATTGTTAGTCGATTTTGCGGAGAAAGTCAGAGGAGTTGTCGCCGGTTTGGACGGGAGGGGTTAGGTTGCGGAGGGCAAAATCGCTACTGAACTGATTGGTAGTTGATTGAGAGACGTAGGTTGAAGTAGGAGCTGAAGGAACACTGTAATTGTATTTGCTGGAGGGTGGAACGAATGAAAAATTATTGCCAACGGGTGGTGGTGGATTGGAGGCGTATCGATTAAACTGTGCTTGGAACTGGCTATCAGTTATTTTCACTTGAGGGATGGGAGGGTGCACCTGTCCAGGCTGTGTGTATCTTTGGAACTGCTCATGGATAGGGTTTTAATTGATCTGCACAGTCTGAAAGGGAGGAACTTGCACTTGCACCGGCGGTTGTTGCAGAGCCCTGTTAATTTGTACGAGTTCAGGCTGACCAGTTCGACCGCTTGTATAATATTCCTGATAGGATACATTTCTGGGCTGTTCAGCGGTAAAATACCTGGGATCTGCTTCGTTGGCAAACCGAATCACAGCCTGGCCGTTCTTCATGATTCGCGCGCTTTCCTGAGGAGGATATTGTATCACTCTTTGCTCGTTTTACTGAGGAATATAACCCTTCTGCTCCACACGATGTCCTACCTGATATACCTGCTGCGGCATTATAATCTGTTGAGTGACAATCTGCTGCACTTGAGGTTGAGGGGGATTTTAGTTTACTTTGAATTGAATAGGCATACGGAACTTTATTCCGTTATGGTTAAATGGTTTCAGATGTGAAATTTATGATTGGTGAGGACGCAACAACTATTCAATGTGCAGACAGGACTCACGTTCCTACACCTGAGATTGACAAAGGGCGATCACCATTCCTTTAAGCAAATCACTGTAGGTTTAAGTTTGCCCACTCTCCTCTCCCACATATTGCAGTTGCATCCACTACTCTAACTTCTTTGACAATTTTTGTCGATCGAAGCGAGCGGAGTAGAGTTGACTAACATCCCAAAGCAGTCCAGCTTCCAACAATGTAACTCCAATCGAGAATGACTCCGACAGTACCTTATTAGTAATGTTATCGTGTTTGCCCTCAGATATGAGATCTGCCTCTTCCGGCGAGAGGTAGGTTAAAGTTTTTTCAAAGGCTGTTTTTTAGAAGTTGGTGCGTTCGTCGGGCCATGAGAGCACGTTAGCGACCTTTATCTGTCCATCTTCGTTGATGAAAATATTGTTTGGGCGGATATCTCCCACTTTCATCTCCAGTTTGGAGAAGTCCTTCGCACTGCTGACAAGACAATGCAGCAAATACCACAGCTCTGTCTCCTCGAAGTGTTTCTGCATTCGCATGCGATTCTCTATCTCCTCTGAGAAGAGATAAGGGAAATTCTCATAGCAGATCTGAATGGATGAGATAGTACCTTGACCGAACCAACACTACCACAAAACCCACGTGGCTGGTAGTCGTATCTGGCTGGCAGGAGCAAGGACTCCACATCTTCGAACCCTTTTGTCTTTTGGAGGCTGTCCTACCACCCCTTGATATCTTTTTCGGACTCCACTTCCTGTGTGATTTCCAACAGATCCTCCTCCTCAATGAATCTAAACATCAGAAAGCGTTCATGACCTATCTTGAGTTCGCCCTCCTCCCGGGGCTGCGCGACTTGTCGCTTGTTGTCGTTACCCATATCGATTTATAACTAACTACCTACCATGGTCAGATCATAGTTTCAAATATGGAAACAAATGGATATAATTTAGAATCAGCAGAATTCAATCTCGTCACCTTCGGTTATCATCGTTACGAAGGGGTACATCTTTTTACCCCGCATCTATAGAGGAATTGGACGCTGCATGATTAAATGACCGTTGTGAAACCATCGGATACGGGATTGAGGATTCTCGATCAGTAGACTTAGAATCTAACCCTTTCTCACGGGTGATACGACTTAGTTGGCTCGTTATCCATTTTAATACAACTCGCGACCTCCCTTGAGCTTATAACTGATTGATCCAGTATGTCTGCAGGTGGACTTCTCATTGATCCTCGTGAATAGAATCACTCCCACGTAGACATTGCATTCTCTCCCCTCTATAAGCTTAAAGTTGACAAGTCCGACTGGTTGCGGCAGAGGTTGGACTGAATTAAACTGTTTATGCTTATAGTCATGCTTCTTCAGGCGAAACCTTTGCCCTGATCGTAAGAAGGTACCTGCTTAAAATTAGTGAGCGCCGTGCGGGTCCATCTGGAATCGTTATTCCCCTTTCATTTCAAGCACATTGTAGTCAATCATTTCTTCTTAAGACTCGATGTTAATGTAGACAGGGGGAGGATTGTTAATGGGCTATTAGATGGCGGATGAAACTGGATACCGACTGACTGCGCTTATGTTCTCTTTCTGCGGGAATGACTCCGAAGCGGCCTATTCGTTCTATGCCATTGACTACCTCATATTGTAGAGTTCAACTCGCAGTTCTGTCAGTTGATTCTATAGAGATTCCTTCCCCTTCAGCAGCTATTGATTAGAAGCTACGAGTTGCCGATTACTTTCCTTTAGGTCGATAAACTTGCTTGAGATGTCCTTAACTTCACGTTGGTACTGTTCCAGTGTCATTCTGAGCTGTCTGACTTCTTTAAAGTAGGGATGCTGACTTTGCTAGCTCCTTTATAATCTGAGCTGCGCTTGACACAACAGCATTTCTATTTCTTCTTCATTTGTTATCTCTCTCCACTACAGAGAAAAAAGACACTCCTTCAACTTAGAACCCACCTGCAGATGCAAATTCAGACGTGGTAGATTGGCACAAGAAGGAAGGGTAAGCTTATCTCGAGGAGTGAGCGATATCTCCTACATGATTTAGTCGATTGAACTGAAGTTGGCAGTGAATAACTCGGGTAACTTCTACCAAGGAAACTGACCAAATAGATATTGCTTGGAGGAAGCAGAATCTTTTTCTAAAGAGCTTTTCTAAAACTGCCCTCCTTTATTCGTCTCGAATATTTTCATAACAAGGATGTTTTGACCTGTATCTGTCAGCAGAAGCATAAAATTGTCGATCTCCCTACTCACCCTACGTCCAGTCTGTCCCTTAGATATAATCTGCGGACTATTTTTGGCGTGGTCCATCACAACATGACATGGACCAATCTCGCCCAGCTTTAATCAAAATATATATAAAACTAAGCTTTATAATAAGTATCCAATATATATGCGCAAGCAGTATTTCCTTTCGCAAACCGATGCCCTTTTACTAATCATCACCCTGAATATTAAATATTATTTGATTCGTATCGATGAGGAATATCCAAAAACAGTATTACTACAATGTGACTATCATGATCCGAAATATGATTTAGGCAGCTGCGACACAAAATCTTTAGCGTTATATATCTTGGATTCGAGGGGTGGCAGTTTTTTATTGTTGATACGATTTGGCTTGAATTTATTACTGTCAACGACTGGTGGACTGATGGATTTAGTAATATGCTAAGGTGCGGCTAATTGGATGTTTAAGGCTTTTGTGATTGGAACTTACAGGTATTTACTCACTGTTTTAGATAGATTCCGCTCGTCGTTTAAATACTTTAGGCAGAAGGGGATTGGCAAGAGGATAGCCATCAACATCTTTCCTCTTTTCATGAATGTTCCGACACAATACCCGATGATAGATCCGTACGTACATTTTTGAAGTAGGAGCAGAGGATCAATTTCTGGATGTTACTCGTAAATCTTTCGATTATGGCGGTAAACCCACGGATAGGCAATCTTCTGCATAATTTTCAAAACAATATCGTTCTCCATTGATGGATAATTATTATTTATAACTCCAAATGTAACTGCAAAAAGGATATTAAGTTTGCAGATAAATAAATTGGTAACGAGATGATTTCTTTTGTACTGTCGAAAAGGGTTTGATTATTAATGATTTTATATAGTATCTGTTACAATGAGGTTATCGCCAAATTTATAGTGTCAACTTATTTACTTCTTATTGATTTGCATTGAAATCACAACGTAGTAACTTGCCGAGATAAGGGGGTTTATTCTGTGACTTTTCCATTCAATTTATAAATAAATTTAATGATTCGCAACATACGATTGGATAGACTAAAGATTAAAACCAAGAACTACGTGCAAAGCAACACCGCAAACATCGCAGAGACAAAACTCAACTCACAGCTGTCCTTCTAAAGAATGATCGACAGTAATGCCGAATTCGATGATTACATAAGTAACTCCGCGCTGATTCAGATAGCATCTACTCACGCATGATGCAGGAACAGAATGATCATCCTATACTCGTCATCCCCCAAAAATTCAAAGCCTTCATCAACTCCAAACTATTCAAAGAATTACTCAAAAGGATATACGAGTACATGCTGCTGCTCGAGGAGTACTAACACAAGTTTAAAGAGGTCGTCATCGACAACAACCTCAAACCAGACAACCTGATGCTGTGCGAAACGGACTCGCTGCAGCAAAAGTGCAAGGAGATCAGCTTCGTGTATATGGGAATCCTGCTTAGCTACGGCGAGTCGAAAAACATATTTAAGGATCAGTACTTCTTCGAAACAATGATCTATTTCCTAGGACAAATATTGAAGGAAAACTTCGAGGAAGAAGTCTACCCAACTATTGATCTCGAGTTGAATCGAATGTTTCGGACCAACACTTTCAATCTCATCAAAAGGAGGTATGAAGAGGACGCTATCATCAAGAAATACCCATAGCTTAAGGACATCAAATACGTTTGCTCGCCACTGGGGGATCAAAGGGTCATCAATCGGTTAAAAGTCCATAAAAAGTTTAGATATGCGGCGGAAATCAGTCCGAGGACTGTACCCACCATTCCTAAGCCTCTAAATATCCCTCAGTCTGCATCAAAATCTATCCATAGTCGTTCTCCACTCGTGGCCTCCTTCTACCCGAGTGAAAGGGAGAAGGTGTTCAACTTCGTGCGACAGCATCAAGGCGAGCCAATTGTCCGTGCAATGGGTTCGACTCGCTCTTACTCTTTCTCCAAGTGATATTACGCCATTTTTTAACTTAATTTGATTAATGCAACTTAATGCATCTATTTGTTATACAGTGATCCATCCAAAGGGCTCCACCTTCAGCTTGAGTGAAATGATTTTTACTGTATTTTCTTAATTTAATTGCTTCGATCATCGAAATCATACTCTTAATCGTTCCAAATGCATTTCTCTGCCAACAATCAACAATGGCCTTTTACCACTGCAAAAGTTCGAAGTCTAACTTTTAAATTTTATAGAAATTGATCTAATTCTATAATTATTTATTCCATGACCAGCGCCGCCCAAAAATAGCAAATGTATTATATTGGCATTATGATCCAAAACCAATCACGAAAAGTAGCACCAGCGTTTTTTAATTTCTATGAGGGTAATACAATAAATGTGGTTTTCTAAATGTTAGACAAATTAAAACGAATTTAAAATGACATTCTCTTATTCTAACTTATAAGATGGAAAGGAAATACTCGACCTCCGCTGTATGGCAGGATTTAAACGTGCATTAAAATTTGTGACAAGTACATTTCTATATATATGTAGAAGACGCAAAGAGTCTTGGCTTTCTAAGTGTTTCTTTTCGCTCTTATAAACTGGAAAGAAGGTCGTTTTACCAACAAAACGCTCACATACATCATCAACTCCAATTGCCAATATTACAGCAAAAGTATAGCAAAAATATTAAATTTAACATAAGCCAACAGTTCTTATCCAAAAGAATTAACCGGCCAAAACTCAAGGTCTAAAGGAGTGCAAGGGCAATGGTATAGAAAGTCTTATATTAGAGAAAATTATACATCAACCTTTAGGGAAAAGCCAATGGATTTCTCTTCCGAACGCAGATATCAATGAAACTGAGGCTTATGATTGAGCGATTTGTAATTAATAAAAATATTAATTCATTTTAATTCATCATTCAATAAAGTTGCTCCACTGAATCGAAAGATGGCTTCCTCAAGAGATCATCATTCCTTTTGGAGTATGATGAAAACACAAGGAAAGCAGTCCCAGTGTTTAAGAAACTAAAAATTCAGGGAAAAGTGTTTTATTATTTGTTCAGTTCGAGGACATTACCTTCGAATTCTATAAATTTATTAATTGTATATCACACCCATCACCTCCAAATCTTAGCAGTATTGCGCTTGGAACTCACAGCGGTCTTACGATTGTTTGACTATTGACTCTCATCGTATAGAATGCTGAAGCCACCCACGCGACTTAGAGGGCAAGTGTTTGTGCCATATTTGCCGAGCTCATCGCCCCAATCCTCAGGAACAACGATTTCGTATATCGATCGCAGCACGTCCATCTTCAACTCCTTATCTTTTTTCGTGGTTGTGGACAGACTCGGAGACGCATTGATTTCGACCAGCCACGGCTTGCAAGAATCGTCCAGCAGTACATCGAATCCATAGAGTTCGAAGCAGTGTTTGTCGTTGATGATGACACTCTGTACACTCTTCAGGGACATTATAATCATATTGTTGATCTACTCGAAGCAGCGAGTGGCCTTCTCAGTGCCATACACCATTTACAAATAGAACTTCAAACTTTTGGTCGACCACTTACCTCCATGATCACCACTATACTTCTAACTGTATTTTTGAATGGCAACGTTGGTGAGATGTACGAACATGTTATCCATCTCCGCGATGTCCGAGGAATACAACTCGTTGCAGAATCGGCCAAATCCCTCATCATAGATATAGGCTCGAATGGGTCTGTAGCTGGTGACCAGTACTATCTTAGCATAAAAGTACCATACAATCTTAAATCAAACTTTTTGCCTCCAATGAGGAGGGGGTTATCGATATACCGAGAGATTACATAGGTGTCATTAGTATTGATGTTTTTGAAGGCGCCATTGAGATTGGCTCCGGGCACTATTTTCTTCAGTTGGTTGATCTTTTTGAGGAGGAAGATGCCATATCCTTGTGATTTGTTGTTCGGTTTGACGATCCAGGTTGCGTTAGGATTTTTCTGAAACTCGTCAAGAAATATAGTATACTCATCTAAGTTGATAGCGAGTTACTGGGGAAGGTGAAGGTGGTGGGAAAGAACTCCATATGGACGCCGGGTCCGCCCCAAATTTCATCTTTAGCGATGTAATGCTCGTTCTTCTCCAGTTATTTTTTATATCTCTTTAGGTTTTTAACCATCAGGTCTTTGCGGGTGAGTTCGTAATGGTTTGGGAAGTGGTTGATGACCTGATGGTCGGTGAGTCTGATACCTAAGTGAAGCGTGGGATACCTGATTTCGGATTGAAGAGATTGCGGACTGTCCATACCGTGGCCCAGTAGAAGTTCCAGTCTTCTTCATCTTTGTCTGCTTTAGTCCATCCTCTTCGTATGAAATTTTCGATAACGACCTCCTTATCGAAGTCTGTTCTCCATTTTAATTTTTTTGAATTCATAACAATATAATAATCATATTCGCCCAAGTCATCGAATATTCTGCCACTTGTTGACATGTACATCTCGATGAAGGTCATAATTTACGGAATATTTTTAAATAGATAATTTATCAGTGTTAATCATTTCAAAGATATCTTAATGTTAGTAATCTATCGTAAATCGTTTTATCGTTTGTAATCTTCAACCCTCAGTATGGCAAAATACAAGGATAGTATTTATAATTAATGAGCGAGCAATTATTCAAAATTATGTTGGCAGGAGACGTCAGCACCGGAAAAACCTCATTCCTTTCGCAACTCATCTATCAAGCTCCCGACCGCAATCCCAAACCCACTCAAATCCTATCTTTCTTCGCTCTTCGGCTCACGAACCCCAATGCTATGCTCCAAATATGGGACTCACCCGGTGATCCCCGCTATCACTTTCAAGTCATCAGTGGACTGAGTTCATTCCGAGTTCTTCTGATTTTTATCGATATCACCAACGATCACACCCTCGATCTCGCTCACAATTTGATCTAATGTATCCCTTCGACAATTTAGAAGTCCGCTGCTACTCTCAACTTCAAATTCATATAGTGGAAAGCAAATCATAAATAACTATTAAAAACCCTCACAAGAGGAAAGTCACGACAGAGAATTTATAGCAACTTGCAGACTCGTTAAGAGGAAAACTGTTTTATTATCGTCGTAACGAACCGATTGAACCTATCCTGCAGGCGATTGTTAATTGGGTTCGCCCTAATGCTCCTTAAAAGCATGAGCCTCCGCAAACTTTGTCTGGGGCGCCTTCTTAGTGTGAATGCCAGCTCTACTGATTATTAACTGATGTATTTGACATATATCATTCACTATTTAGACACTCGAAGCATAAGTCATAGTCGCATTCGGAGCAATGACCCACCAGCTTCTACTTATCGCAGCGTTCTATCTTTCGGCATTTATTGCAATAGATATAACCCTCAACATAGATGTCCTCTGGCAGTTTATCAGTAATTGCCATAGGATGTCCTTCGGGACATTGCTTATTCACTGTTTTTGAGGAGTTCACATGTTCAGTCACCAGCAGAGCAAATATTTAGTTTAAGGTCTATATGCGAAACCCATTTAGATGTTGGATGGGCTGTCTATCTTTAAAAACAATACAGTAGGGTACAGTCTTGATCTGAATAAGCGAGCAGTACTTCATAACGATCAACTAGATCAATTGAATCAACTAAATCGACATCCACTATTGCGCAACGAGATTTATCAAAGTTAAGCTTTTTTATTCTTTTGAGAGCGAGGCGGGAGGGGAAGGACCAATCGGTTAGAAAAAGAGCCACACAGATGCCTTTACTGCTTTGCTCGATAAAGCGTTGGAACTATTCCATCCCCAACACTTTGGCGAATTCGTCCCAAGTGACATGGCGAATAATACTCATTTATTTATGATTAACTTCATGATTATTCCCAATGATTATGCATGATCATTGAATGGACTCCTCCTCCTTTCTAATGATTTCTAGCTCGTTAAAAATGTA
>Ga0302188_10002561_pt1 | contig 13154 bp, 7 predicted proteins | sample II_Bog_E2_1_FD_198783 | JGI IMG/M metagenome (GOLD analysis project Ga0302188, IMG submission 198783) | Peat permafrost microbial communities from Stordalen Mire near Abisko, Sweden - II_Bog_E2_1 | ecosystem: Environmental > Terrestrial > Soil > Wetlands > Peat | place: Sweden: Abisko, Stordalen... | reverse complement strand
GAAAGAGTTCCACCAGCAATGCCTGCGTCTGTCTTGGAAGCCTCACCTGGCAGGGTACTGCATGTGGTTGTGCTTCTCCTTTAGTTATCCTCAGTAATAATACTTGCGGAGCTGCAACTGTTACCTGTGCTGCAACTTTGGTCCTTCTTCCCAACAACACTTGCATTAGTTGTACTTCAACGATCTATGCTTTGTCAAGGCTTAACGCCACGAACTGTAATTGTTTAAGTGCTGCTTTGGTGTGGAACCCAACTGCAGGAACTTGTCAATGTAGCAGCACTTCATCAATCATATTCGTCTTGGGAGGTGCCTATACATGCTTAACTTGCAATGCTACAGTTTATGCGGCTGGTCCAGCAACAACTACAACTTGTGCTTGCTTGAGTCCTAGTCTTACTTGGAACACTACGTCAGGAACTTGCGGATGCAATGTTGTATCTATCATTTATGCTCAAGGAACTAATTACTCATGTGTGCTTTGCAACAGCGCAGTTTATGCAGTAAATCGGTTGAATATAACAACATGCAAATGCATTGATACCACCTTTTCTTGGACTGGAACTAATTGTTCCTGCCCAGCTGGAAGTATTATCGGAGCCAACTTTAAATGCCTTGTCTGTCCGACTGGCATTATCATCAACAATCTTATTTGCAACTGCTCCACTGCGGCTTCTCCCTATTCGATTTGGAATGATATCACCCAGACATGTGTGGCCTGTGGAACCTCAGCTGTACCTAATTCAGTCGCTGGTTTCTTCGGAGTAGCTTGCCAATGCATTCCCGGATACATTTGGGACGTAATGACAAACACCTGCATTGTCAGCTGCCCAAGTACTGGATGCAAAATAACCTGCAATAAAATTTCATATACTTCCTTAACTTTGGCAGCTCTGCCAGTAACTTCAGTGACTGTCCGCAATATAGTAGCAAGTGCAAGCGCAACAATTCAGGCCTTCTACCTGGCAGCAGGATCTGATTACTCAAGCATTAACTCAATGGCCTGCCCCTGTTCCTCGGGAATGTACTGGAACAGCATAACGATGCGGTGCTACAGTTTGAGTTTTAACTTAGTGTGATTTATATCAATGATTTCTTTGACATACACTTTCATTAATTGCATAAATTCTTGATTGATGAAGTTCTATAAATAAAATTGGAGCAGATTCTGATGAAAATGAGTTTAGAACTGACATTAGGTCTGCATATTTGATTGGAGATATTACAAGTACTGATGCTCAGCATAGACTATTATTAGTCCCATTTAATTAATTAAAATACATGTCAATCGTCATTTTAATAATTTAATTCGCATAGAATTCCATAATCTTCCAACAAATCTGATTTCATGCCAATCTAGTTAACTAACGAGAAGAAACTCAGCTGTTTCAATATTTACAATGAAAATTACAAATGCCATAAAATAATCACTCAAATCTCCTCGATTGTTATCGCCTACTTTTTATGCAGGATCGTCACCGTTTTGTCGTAACTGCCCAGGAGTAACGTTCTTTACAGAGTGCTAGCGCAACTCACTTTCTTCACTACACTACTTTATTGTACTGACCCACTTTCATCGAAAACAATTCCTTCCTCGTTTATCATCAGCAATCTCAGTCCGAACGGCAGGGTGGGCGCACTCTCAAAGTAAGCAGTTAGCATTGGTGATTGAGAAATTCTGACCATTTTTTCACATCTCATCGCTTTGGAAACTATGTGCAACAAGCCATCCAAGCAGGGGATGAGGGCAAGATACTGGTTTTCGACTTTAGTTATGGATTGATTTGCTTTACAGTCACTAATAATCTCAAAAGCTATTATGGTCTCGTAACAGTGATAGTACTGAGCTTGCTCACACAGCAGCGATTTAGCTTTTTATATCTGTTAAGTTTTTATATGCAGACCGTAAGAAATTGCAGGCTGCTTTTTGAACATTCCAACAGTGTTGGAGGTATATACGTACCCGGAGTGGTAGGCAATGCCAGTTACAGGCTCAGATGCAAAGAACATGGTTTTAGTAGGCGCACTGCCGTTTATAACGGATATCTATCCAGTGTAGTGGCCCAGTATCAAGACTATTTCTTTACCAAGCTCATCACTCGAGCAGTCAAACATACACGACACTGGTTTTGGGAGAGTCCACATCTTAAAGCCTATGGTTTAGAAGGGAAGTTCTATTTCCTTTTTCTTGATGAGAACTTGATTTTTATCGAAAATGAGTTTTTTGATTTATGGAATAGAAACCATGTAGAAGTTGCAATCCAGGGAAGCAAAAAAGAGGATCTTCCTGCTGGCGTTTACCTTGATCAATGTTATCTACTTGCTATATTTGTCTATTATCAATTTTATTACCTTTTCAGTTGTACCCATCATAATGCCCAACTTGCCTTACAATCCGAGAAAGAAAATGCTTTCGAAGACTGCCATGCAGCAGACTGACTCACTGAACTTGACAACTGACACTTTGGTCTCCTTCTCTTACTTTTTGCAGGCTAGTTTTTTATTATTTTTGGGAGAGGATCTATCCATGTCACTACGAGTCTCCTAAAGCACTTCTTTTCGCTTTGTTTTGGTGTTGTCGCCTCCTGATCTCTATCGACGATTTCCTATGCTTGATTTAGCTCGGTCAGCAATGAATAGATTGGGGTCACTTTCTACTCGTTTTGCCAGAGGATCCTTGACAGTCGAGCGAGAAATAGTGGTCTCTTTGCTATCATTTGCTCCCTCTGCCGAGATAATCCCTTTTCTTATTAGTTACTTTTGAAAGTAGACAAAATCAGGTCTCATATTTTAATCGTCTTTTGTCATCAAGACCACTAATGAAGAAAATTCAGTTCCGTACCTCTCACTGCACTAATTTATACGATTAAACTGTATTCCAGAGTTGATCTCGAGGAGCATAAACTAAAAAAGGGTCTTTCCAAACGAGTAAACATCATCCTTAAAGTTGTGGCCTGGAACCATGATTTTATTGTCCTTGAACTTGATCCTCAATTTTGGGGAGACATACTCCATGGTGCCTGCAACATTCTGTGTGCTGTAATGATTCATTTTGATGGCAAATCCAAAGTCAACGATCTTGTATTCAGCTCTATTGCTGCGAGAGAGCAGGATATTGTCAGGCTTGATGTCACGGTGCAAATAACCCTTTCTCTGCATCTTGACGAAGAATGGCACCATCGAACACACGAATTCACGCACCTACTGCAACGTAAAATAGTCATTCCGACGACGACGTTGCCGAATTATCTCGGATAGGTTTACTCCGCAGAGTTCCATGATGATGCCCACCTCTAATTTGCCAGTCTGTTTGTTTTCGTGGCCATAATAGTAGTATATCTGAGTGAGGAAATAGTACTTTAGCGAGGTGGTCGTCATCAATGGTCTTGATAGTTTCGATTTAGTTGAAGCACTGCACAAAGTCTTCGATGCAGGTTAACTCTGTAACTTTATGAGCGTAACTGCGTTGATCGAGAGTGTGGTAGACCTGTTCAACAGTGGAGTAGTTACCTTTTCCAAGGCGTCTTTCAAAGCGGAAGTCCTTTTCAAAGCTGGTATAGGAGATAGCGCTCATGAACGTTAATAATTAGGGCAATTCGGTCAATAATCACTTAAAATAGTAACTATATTATATGATAAACTCTAACTAAAATAACCAACAGCAAATAGCTAGTTTTAAAAATGAATCATGAGTCTATCAAGCAATGATGGAGTCCTTTCTTTATCTGTAATTGCGCAGATCTCAATATATATTTGATCATAAATCAAAAGGAATGAAGATGGTTGCTTCCTTCCTATCTCTAAACCCGCAGCAAGGATGAGTCTTCAAAAACAAAAGAGTAGCTGCTTTATTTGATAAAAAAAGGAAAGGATCAGGAGTGTTAGTTGTCTACATTACTCAGACGAACGAGACTAGTATCATCATAGTTTCAACTTTGCATATTATTATAATCAACAAACAACACTCTCAGATGGATTGCTACTGCTGCTCAAAAAAATTATATAGTCAGGACTATTCCCATCCCGAATAAACTTTTCAAATCAATGGAATTCATACTGACAAAAAACGAAGAATCGATAATAATCTCATAACCAATAGCCATCCCTATTCTCTTGTGGAGAACAGAATTATTGAGAGTTCGGAAATGTGGATGCCAAGTCAGATAGACCGCATTTCTTGGAGTGAAATAAGCTTCAATCCACTGTGGTTTAATCAGAAATACTTGTCAAAAAACATACCATGCATTATCACGGATGTATTCGAAGGAGATGACATCTTCGAAAGGTGGTCATCTCCACAGTATTTGTGTGAGGCTCTGTAAGGACAGACTCAATCAATCTCACTGACTCCCGATGGCTTCGCTGACAGCATTCGTGGACAATATTTCATCTAACCTCATGAATAGAAACGGCCCCTAAAGGATTTTTTCGATCACGAAGAGGTATTTCCGGGCGCAGTTCCATATATCCAGCATCAGAATGATAGTCTGACCAACGAGTTTTCCTCTTTAAACTGCGAAGTCTCACAGGAAATCGTTAAGCATGTATCTGAATGCTTTTTCAAAGGAAAGGATCCGGATGCTGAGAACTTTTGGTTGGGCTATGATCAATCAGTCTCCTCAATGCATAAGGACCCTTACTAAAACTTTTATATGACTATTGTTGGATAAAAGCATTTTACTTTGATGCCTCCTCATTCGATCCTCTATCTGGAATAGCAAGAATATGAATCAGCGAAGTGGACTTATTAACAACAAGGCAATTTTTCATGTACATCATCGGGTTCACAGAACAGCTGGATCTGCGTTAATCCTGACTTGAAAGATGATAGATAGAGATTTAATAAACTGAAATAAGCACAGTCCTACCATATTACTTTAAAAAAAGAGGAGATGCTTTACTTGCCGTCTCTGTGGTACCATCAAGTTTCTCAATGCAGAGGCAAGGACCCCTATACATTGGCCATTAATTACTGGTTTGACATGGAATTTACTCAAAATTTTAGTTTATACGAAACCTGCCGTTCTCTAAGAAGTTTAAAATGATGTGTTAAATTTTGATTAATTAATAATGCCTATACAATTCTACTTATCAATAATCTTATAGTGTTTATCTTTTGAAACCATGGATGGATATTAATAAGATACGAATATCAATAATTTGGTCAATTTTAAGGGAGAAGAGTTTGCTCGAACAGCTTATCTATGTTTCGCTGAGCCGTCGAGCGACACTCTTTAATGTAGTCCTAGAAATGAGGTCGCATTAGAATCCAGTCCATCCCACAAAAGATTACTGCCACTGATAGGAACTTTGCAACAAACCGAAAACGATGGAACTCTCGAACTGCAAAGGGCAGCAAAGCAGAAATGGTCGACGGTATTGAATTCTGAACTATTTTAATTTTGAGGTTTTGTTCTTTGTCCTCGAGTATTTTATTCTTTGGGAGCAATTTGAATTGTTGTAGCACTTTAAGTATGATTTTAAGTTCATAGAGAGTAAGTTAATTTGGATTAATCCTGCACTTTTCCTTGAGAGTCAGCGCCATAGTCTTCCTAGCCTGATACCGAGACTCGTAGAACCCCGGTATATATTTCTTCTGCAATGACTCGATCAGATTCATTTTATGATATAAAATTTATAATTTCAAATCTATTTCCTTGCCAGATATATATAAATAAATGGAATCAATCTATGGGGATGGAATTGATCTTATTGATGTCCATCATAGCGCCTTGAAAAGCTCTGTTTTTTAGCTTGCCCTTTGTCTTCTTAAAAGATTCTCCTCTGGCATCTTTCAGCTTGTCATACCCGAATTGACCCCATTCGTCAGCAGCTTGACCGTATTTAGCCTTGGCTTGGAACGAGTTATCCTTCAATTCATGACGAATATCACCAACTTCTTATAAATTTATGCGGGAGAAAAACTTTCTTGGATTGTTGCCATTTGTTGCTTGAGATGAACCATAATAGTAATTTTTAGGAGTCGCTTCAACAGCAGGTTTTTCTTGTTCAATTACTATTTTTTCCTCTGGTTTGTCTTCCTCGATATCAGAAGCAGCTATTTTTTATTTTTTATGTTTTTGATGCTCCTTCTTCTCCTTCTTCTCTTCTTCTTTCGAATGTTTCTTTTATTACTTGGCTTATTTTTTATGCTTCTTTCTGGGCTCAAGCTCGAAAGAGTCCTATTATTCAAAGTCTGATGACAGGATTTTCTTTTGTTTTTTAGAATGGGTCTTAACTTTCACCTATGGATGAATTATTTCTGCTATTTAGACTGGTTTTGTTACACCAGTGATCTATTCCAGTCTTTTAGGCTGTTCAAATTTGCTAATCCATGAAGAAGCGACCTGCTTTGGACTTACTGCTTTCGCATTTATCTTTGGACTTTTGCCTTTGGTATGGTGAGGGCTATTCCTGGTTTGAATTTTAGGGGAAGTTGCTTTTCCCAAAGAATCTACCGAATGCTTTCTGCTTTTGGATTTTCTTTCTTCTTCTTCCTCTTCTTCTTCCTCCTCTTCTACTTATTCAGGAGGTGATCTGTTGGTATAGTACTTTGTGATCTTTTAGTTGCTCTTGACATACTCCTTGATGATCTTGACTAATCCTTTCTTAAAGAGAGGATTTTAATGTTAGATCCACTCTGGCAGTTCATAGGTTTGTTTCAGAGTGGAGGAGAGATCAGTCTGTCCTCTGGAGTCGAGAAAGAGAGTGATAAGATGAATGATTTACTCGAGAAAAGGGGTGGGTTTCATGATCAATGGTATTGTTGATATAAATTATAGTCATTAAAAAACAAATGATTTCAATAATTAGAGATTCCTAATAACTAATCAAGATTTGTTTAAATAGATAACTCTAAAATTCCCTTTAAAAAGGCATAAAATATGGGGGGAAGATGGAATATGGTTTGGTGATAATGAATAATCTTCCTTGCGTTTATTGTAAATATTTTTTATTATTAATTTGCATGCGTACCTGCATTAACTGTAACACTTTGGTCGATATCTTGCAAGAAGAGATTGAAGAGTTAAAGCAGAGATAAAATAATCTTATCAGAGTCAATAGTGCCGTGTAATAGGCTTTGAGGCATAGAAACAACCCAATCGATACAAAATGGAAACAGAAATACGAGTAAGAAGCCATGAAAAATGTACAATTACAACACTAATTTAAAGAGAAGGTGAAAACTCAAAATATAGCTGACTATAGTCAAATATTTCATTAAACTCTCTGGGAAAGAGATAGCAACTACCAATCCACGACCTCCCCATAAAAAACAAGCATTACCTTCGGTGAAAGCGTTAAAAGAATGGATAAACTCATGGAATCACTTAAAGCTCAATAGCCTTCGCACCGTATTTCTTCTCTTAGACCTCGGGTGGCCTCTCTAAAGCAGGGTGGTTTAATAACCATTAGATTATGATTCTTTAGTTTACTCTTTTTAATACTTCAAAAATAATATTAGATTATTTGCATTATTTGAACCAACTCTCATCCCAAAAAACAAAAAAGAAGCCATAGCAACAAGTTGATGAGCAATATCGCTGCCTTTAACTCTATTGTTGTGGTATAAAAAATGGTCACAGAGGGGATCGAACCCTCGACCGTTGCGTTATTAGCACAACGCTCTAACCAACTGAGCTACGCGACCTTCTAACCAACTGTTCTAATGGCAAAACAAATATTCAATACAGGTAATATCGATGGAAATGATTCGATAAAATATCCGCCTCATTTTAATTTTATCATCTGAATAGACGGATTTTCTTATCACTACGAATGATTTAAATCAAGCTAATGGGCAATGAACAATCAAGGTCTGTTGCAAAAAGTCTTATTATTAGTGACGGTCACCGTTCTGGTGTGTTTGAAATAATTCTCAGGAATCTACTTTGGATGCAAATTATGCACTCCGATGTTCATGTTAAGACTGGTCTGAATATCGTTTTTAGGAATGCTTCCTTTCTTGAAATCATCAGCTGTGCGTCCCATACTATAAGATATGGCTTTATCGCGGGGAGGCACCCAACTGCGCTGCACTTCAGTTCGTTCCTTTTAATCTCCATTTTCTTTCTTGTTCTCACAGAACATGGTGGTAATAGCCTTGACGGTTTGTTCAGGATAAACTTGCTGGTACTGCCCAGCAGGTCTGCTACCTTGATTAAACTCGCTCATGGTTCTACTTCTCATGGAAACATCCTCAATCTGTCCGCTGCCCTGAAATCTTCCCTTAAATTCGGAGACATAGTTAGTATATTTTTGCTGCTGAGGATGCTGAGGCATTGTGGATTTGAAATCACTACCATACATGAGAATATTCCTTTGATTTTGAATCTCTTCTCCGTTATTTTTATTGATGATGTGGTAATTGGTTTGGTTTGGCTTCACCTAGGAATGAGGATGAATTGATGTCCCCTTTGTTTGACTAAATGTTTTATCATAGGGCTTTCTCATCTCACTCAAAGAATTCTGCTGCTAATTATGCGGGTACTAAGCCCTCATCACTGTAGGTGGAATTTTCTTAATATCAAAGAAGTTACAATTCCGTCATCGAGAACTATCCTGTTGGCAGTGTCCCACTTTGTACGTCGTTCTAGTCGTGGCAAAGCACGCTGAAAACCTGTTCCATCAAAACAAGTAATGCCTTCGTCTTTGGGACGAGCCTATATCAATATACTCATACCCGTTTCTCGGCGGTTTCTCTGAATGGTTGTTGAGGATAAAGTCGTTCCTAAAACCAATTTCCCATGAGCGACTTCTTATTATATCCCTAGCAGACCTGTTCAACGTAGGCCATCTCTCGATAAAATTATTAATCAATTACTAAAATAATTTCAATTTCCAGTTTATCTTGATTGATATTTGGAAGTTGCATAAACATCATGGGGATTAAATTTCAAGAGTGTTAGGCAATAAATCGAAGTATGGTGATCTACTAACATATTTAATAATATATTTGCGTGATCAACAGGATGCACTCTTCAAATGTGATTATTTATACTTATAACAGTTCCATTTACTGTTGCTGCTACGTTAGATAAACCATGATGGCGTTTGCTACTGACCAGTCAGTTATGATTTGGGACTTCGCGACTAGTAAACCATTGGCTTCATTCGAATTTGCAGGCAAGATATCGCCCGTTCTCGTTAAAGTTGTTTCTGGGATCAATGGACTAGTGACTATTCTGTTGCAGGATAAGATGGGAAGAATATACATCCTCAGTTACGACTAATAGAAACACAATATCTGCCTTATAAGCGAGTACGCAATATAAATAATTGGATTTACTAAGATTGCTATTGATAAATTTCTTTTCCAAAAGGATGGCAAAGTGTAATCAGTTTTGGATGACTATTTTTGCACAATTCACTATACTACAACAATTTAAAAGAGAAAGATTTGCAATGGAAGTTTAGATCACTCATTTATCACTGAGTGTGAGTTTGCGGATGCTACCTTTCTACTTCGTTATGAAATTGAGAACGTTTAGTATTTTTTGATGGCAGAAGAGGGAGCAATTCTAAAACAATTTCAGCTTACGAATTCAATCGAGAGCCAAATTGAAATTGATCTGATGAGTAAATTAACCCTGCCTTCGAAATAATAAATAAAAATAGTGCTTGCCATCTAACCTGTTAATGATTACAAAGCAATAGTATGCCTACGCAATGACGAGATGACTATTATCAATCTGAAAGAACTGTTAGTCGAGCAGAAATTAAATTATAACCAATTTAGGTTGATAAAACGAATTCAATTAGAGGACAACAAATAAGTATGTGCTGTTGCCGGCAAGAATCAAATCGGATATCTTTTTGGCAGAATAATACAAGTCTGTTAAAAGCTGCATACTTCCTTGGTGATGGATATGGATATTTGCTAATATGGAGCATTGGGGGTGACTTAATAGGGCAAAATTTGGTTTTTATCTTTTCCTTGATTTTTTAAAATTAGAATGTTTCTGCTTATACCCGTCTTCAGTGTTCATTGCAATCCACTATTTTTATTGTCCTTGGTTTGTAAATTTGTGTTCAGCACAGGTGATATACGTCTTGATTATTGATGAAAATAAATTTATGCTATTCAATCACCTATATAAAGTATTCCAATTTGCTAATCTCTATAATCTTCATCGAAGTCGCTCTACTAAATTTATTTAAATTGCCCCTTGAAATACTCATTAAACTTGACAGCCAGATTCTTCCAAAGTTGTGGGTATTTTTGATAGGAGATCATGACCTGCAGGTGAGGATTAATCATTTTATAATGTTTTATGGTGTTCATAAGCTCAATCACGTTTTGCTTGTCATAGGCCAACTACGAACCGATTATTGTATCAATTTGAGTTATTTCGGCTATGTCATTTTTGTTATCCCACTGTAGATGTCTCACTTCAAAGGTATCTTCTGTGTGTGTTGGTTTATGAAAAAGACCCTCATTCTTTGCTTTGTTTACATGGAGTATATGAAGATATTCAGGAAGATCAGTTAGGTAGACTCTTTTGGCCCCAAAGGCAGCACTTGATAGTCCGACAATCCCTGTTCCAGAGCCAAGCTCTAAAACATTTTTATCCTTGAGTAAATGTTCAGCGATTGCAGGGTTTTTATTCCAGTAGTAGACCATAGTTAGGGCGCCATCCCAAACGGTGCCTGCATGACTCAAACTTAAATCCTGTGCAATTGAAATTTGGTGATGATTGGCGTCAACAATACGATCAAGCATGTGCCAAATCTTATAATGAACTATAATCTATTATTTCAATAAATAAAGAGCAATCGAGATGAAAGAAAGCTATCTCGAAATATAATGCAATTATTAATAGCCAGCGTGCTTTATATGTACATATATTAAACAGCAACAGTCCCTCAATAGCTTTATTTTATATAATCCTCCCATAGGCTTTTCCATAATAAAATAATCATGAAGCTCTCCATAATCGATTATAGAAATGGCAGGTATCAGGGACAAATCAAAAACGGTCAACCTCATGGAGTGGGAATGTTCATGCATACCAACCTATCCATCGTTATTGCAGAATGGAAATAAACTCAAATTGAAGGAAATACTATCATCATACATCCAGACGGTAGCACATTTTGCGGTCAAATCACATAAGGAAAAACGCATGGAGTTTGTCAGTACGAACTGTCTCACGACCACATCAAGCTCTTTACCTATGATGCTAAGTAAACTCAGTCAAAGCTAGCAGCAATAACTCCCCTTTTCGATCTGATTCTCTAAATTGATCGAGGACCTAACGGAGTCCCAAAAATAATCGCAGAACATCCTTATTCTTCCTCAGATAACTCCATTAACAATTCTTCTCTAACCAGTGCCCTAAATATCTCTGCCGCCGTCCATCTCTAAAAATACTAAACCTGTGCTAACTTCTTTAAATAATGCTTTTCATAAATCTACGGTGATCTTTTCGAGTTTCTGATACTTTCCATCAACGGATATACGGAATATTGGATGGGATTCAAGGAGCAAGGACTGGGAATTCGATTGCAACCTTTGGAAATCAATGAAGATCGATGCCAAAATTGTGCGAGTTATCGAGTGAGGGAGATGGGAGAAATGACCAAATAAAATGTGCTCTGCGGAATGGGATATCGTACTATCGACGATACTCGGAAAGGTATTATTATAGAAGAAGGCATATTTTCACTGGCGAATACTCTTAATCACTACCAATTACAAGAGAACCGACCAGTGAAATGTACCCAAAACATTGGGAATAATCTGAAGCGATCCCTTTACTTTCGAAATCTATATTTAGATGTGAGTAGTATTGCAAAATCTTTAGATGTAATGGGAACATTTACACGCTAGGTCTTCAAATAGTAGAGTGAAAGAATTGCTCAATTTGTAATTGAAAATCCACGGAAAGACTGGGCTATTTTTTAGTCTATCGAAAAGAAACGTCGTGATAGGGTAGTTTAAAACTAGTTGAGAGAAAAATAAATGTTGTAATCAAAGTAAATGAGCAGCAAAATGATGTCAATTCGCATGGGAGCCGATTTATAAACCATAAAAAAACAAATATACCGCTCTGTTTCCAAGAAAAGGAGTAGTCACAGCCACAGTCAAATTACTGTCTCACCAAGCCCAAATCAATTCGATTAAATTAACATTGCGAAAGTAAAGAATTTAACTCCACCAAGAAAAAGCGGAACTATCACTCCTAAAAAGACGGCTGCTGTCAAAAATAAATCAAGACAGAGACATAGTCCTGGCAAAATAGTCCCTACTACAGAGTAAAAGAAAATACGGACGGCAATCGCCCCTATTTTAAAATAAACTCATAAATATGAAAAATAAGAGCGCGCTCCAAAAGTCATTTTCCGACCATGGTGTCAGATTTAATGTCCCAGCAAATAATCGATGAATACATTAACTCCTGAAATAAAAATTTATAAGCCAGAACTAAAGACAGTTCCACTGAGATATCTGTAGAGTGAGACACCAAAAAAGCATAATACTGCAGCACCAAGAAAATAGAAAAATCGAAAAAGGCTATTAACTTAGAATTTATTCATCTGATCTGCTTATATTAATATTTGTAAGTAACAAAACCAATAAAAAATAATCTTTCTGATATAGTGGTACAACTGTCGTGGATATCTATTAAAATTATAAAAATATCGGAGAAGCATTCTCTTGCTTCTTTTGGATTTAATAAACGTGACTATATTACCAATATAAAACCATCCTACTTTATTTTTTTTATTTTACAAGATATTTTGCTAGCTATGAGTAAGTTACAATCTGACTTGAAATCAGCCGCCGCCATGAATGGTGGGGCTAACAAAAATTCAGGCAAGAGATCAAACCCCGAAAGTCCGAAACCGATAACATCGATCGACTATTAGTAACTAATATTCTATCTAGCAACAGTAAGACTCTCGATCCCGGAGTGAAGGGGCTTGATATTGCATAAAAAGATGTGATCTATATCTCCCTGAGAAGATACTAAAACCTAATTCGAATAATGAAGGGACATATTAAACTGACCACTCTTCAACACAACACACAGCTGCGGCGAATGGCCTTTAAAAAAATGAAGGAGTTTGTCAAGAACCATGAAAATTGTTTATAGGATCTGCATGATAAAGAAATTGAGGAGCTATAAAAGATGGATAACAACTAATTTTTG